>Ga0182024_10003865_pt1 | contig 35125 bp, 20 predicted proteins | sample P32metaG_FD_120480 | JGI IMG/M metagenome (GOLD analysis project Ga0182024, IMG submission 120480) | Permafrost microbial communities from Stordalen Mire, Sweden - P3-2 metaG (Illumina Assembly) | ecosystem: Environmental > Terrestrial > Soil > Wetlands > Permafrost | place: Sweden: Stordalen...
GCAGGAGATTTGAGAGGGCTTGTCCTTAGTACGAGAGGACCGGGATGAACCAACCTCTTGTGATCCAGTTGTCACGCCAGTGGCATAGCTGGGTAGCGAAGTTGGGTCAGGATAAGCGCTGAAGGCATATAAGCGCGAAACCTTCCTCGAGATGAGATCTCCCAAGGGATAATACCCTACGAAGGGCCGTGGAAGACTACCACGTTGATAGGGCGGATGTGTAAGCGCAGTAATGCGTTGAGCTGACCGTTACTAATAGCCCGTTCGGCTTGACCATAAAATGTACTGTAGATACAAACTCTACTTACTTGTTGCCCATCAATATTCAAGATTTTTCGTCATCATCACTTTTGGGTGATTGTAGCGCAGGGGTCCCACCCGTTCCCATCCCGAACACGGAAGTTAAGCCCTGCAGCCCCGATGGTACTGCACGCGCGAGTGTGTGGGAGAGTAGGACGTTGCCCGAATTAAACACAAAAGCCCCGGCCGGTGCAAACCGAGTCCGGGGTCTTTGCTTTTAGTAGCCTACTTTCCATGCGGTAATCTGAGGGCACCAGCCTATGAAAGCACTGCATTCCACCCACCGTGCAGCGCGTTCAATTCATGCCCGTCCAAAAATGTCCTTCGCCTGACGGCGACGACTTGGCGCGAAACGTGTTTACTGGAACTTGAAATCCACTGGAACGTACGAGTGTCCGGTGCCCCCAATTGTTGAGTAGCTGTTCGTATACGCCCAAACCGCACTAGTGAGTGTAGCTGCCGAAGCGGTCTGTACAGTCGTATCCCAGTCGTACCAGGCATCGCCACCCGCAGTCTCCTGGCTCACGAGATAGTAAGTGGTATCGGCGTTCAGCACGACCGGATTCGCCAGCGGGGCGTAGGCGAAACTCCCCGGCGTGGCGCCGGCTGTCACCATGGTTGCCGATCCCCCCGCGATGTCCCCTCCAGCGGCATTCACCAGCTTGACAACATGATTCGCGTTATTTCCGGCCGTCACCATTCGGCCCAGCGAACTGACGGTAATCGGCGAACTACCCACCGCGATCGCCATTCCGGCCCAGCCGCTGAAGTTGCTGCGCGGCGTTCCCAACTGTGCCGAGGTCACGTACGATGTCGCGCCCGGCGAACCCGCCGTGTATTTGAAGTCCACCGGAACGTACATGCGGCCGGCCGAGCCCGCCATGACCGCGTAAGGAGCGCCGCCTCCCCATACCGCGCCGTTCAGGCTGGCTACCGACGCCGTCGTCGCAGTCGTGTTGTAGTCGTACCACTGATCGCCGCCCAAGGTCTCCTGGCTCAGCACATAATAAGTGGCATTCGCATTCAGAACGATTGGTGAAAGCAGGTTGGCATAGACAAAGTGCCCCGCCGCACCGGTTATAGCGATGGCGGCCGAGCCACCCGCCACATCCGCGCCAGTCGCTGCGTTGACGATTTTGAGTGTGTGCGTGCCGCTATTGCCCGGCGCGAACATCCGGCCCAGGGCTGTAACGGTCAACGGACTCCCGCTTACGGTGATGCTCATGCCCACCCAGCCGGTGTAGTTGTTTCGCAGCGCGCCCAGTACTTCGCCAGTCACGAATGCTGTGCCCGTACCTCCGCCGCCGGACGATTGCACATTCAAAGTCACGGCGTTGGTATTGACGGAACCGGAGCTGTTGGTCACCACGCACTGGATTTGTACGCCGTTGTAGGACAACAGTGTCGGAGGCGTGGTGTATGTGCTCGACGTTGCTCCGCCGATGTTTGTAAACCCAGAGACACCCGGCGACTGCGATTGCCACTGATACGTCAGCGCCGTGCTGGATGACGCGCCGACATTAAAAGTGGCGCTCTGTCCAACCGTTACGGTTGCGCTCTGCGGCTGCTGAGCGATGACAGGAGTGCTGCTAACGGTTCCAGCGCTATACAGCAAATCGACCGGCCCGTACGATTGCCCCGAGCTTCCATTCAGCGTGTAGGAAGAACCGATTCCATATAGAGCCGACGTGACGGTCGCGACGGCTGCCGTTTGAACCGTGCTGTTGGAGTCGTACCACTGATCGCCGCCGAAGGTCTCCTGGGTCACCAAGTAATAGGTCTGGTTGGCGTTGAGCGTCACCGGGTCAGTTAGGGCGGCATAGGCCGTCGTGCCCGGCGTTGCATTCGAGAGTGTTACGGACGCGCTGCCGTTCGGGACGTCCATGCCGGTCGTGGCGTCGACGAGCTTTACCGTGTGACTCTGCGTATTCCCTGCCACTGCGATCCGTCCGAGCCCCGAGACGAGCAGAGGCGTCGGTCCGACTTCGAGAACGGAACCAACCCAACCCGAGTAGTTGTTTCTCAACGTCCCCAGGGTCATGCTGGTGACAAGCGCCGTTCCACTCACCGGCGGCGGCGGTGGTGGCGGCGGTGGCGGCGCACTCGCGCCTAACGTGTATTTCACATCGACGGGACCGTAACTATGTTCTGCCGCACCCCCGGAAGTCCACGAGCCGGTTCCGTAAATGGGGCCCGTTCCCGTGGCGTCGGCGCTGGTTTGGACAGTCGTGTCCTCGTCGTACCATTGGTCGCCACCCAATGCTTCCTGAGTGAGCACGTAATAAGTCTTCGAAGCTGAAAGTGTTACGGGTGTGGCTAGCGAAGCGTATGTGAATGTTCCTGGGGTCGCGGCGCCAGGCATGACGAAAACACTTCCACCGGGGAGGTCCACTCCGTTCGCGGCGTCGACGAGTTTGACCGTGTGCGTTTGCGTGTTGCCCGCAACGGCAATTCGCCCGAGACCGGAGACGGTCAAGGGCGTCGACCCAACCTGAAATCCGAATCCGACCCAGCCGCTGTAGTTATTTCGCAGCGTCCCGAGCGCCATGCTCGCGACGAGCGGACCTCCGCTTACGCCGCTCACTGGCGGCAGAAGCTTCACAGTTGCCGACGCGGCCTTCGTCGAGTCGGCGACGCTGGTGGCTGTCACAACGACATTCTGTACGCTCGTTATGTTTGCCGGCGCGCTGTAAACTCCGCCCGTTGAAATGGACCCCACAGCCGGAGTAATGGACCAGGTGACGGCTGTGTTCGCGGTATTGGAGACACTGGCGATCATTTGCTCGCTGAATCCCGCCTCCACGCTCGAATCGGCGGGCGACACGCTAATCGAAACGGGTAGAGGCGCCGCATTGAGCGGATCGAAGAAGACCCCATTGATCACGGCGTCGCGGCCGTTCGTGGCGCGATTGACGACCTGGATCTTCACGTGTCCCGTGATGGCCCACTTGTAGTAAACGCCGCCGCTAAAATTGGTAAAGACCCCCGAGTCCCAAAGGAGCGCGCCTGTCTCACCGTCGAGAACCTGAAGCTCCTCGCTGCGTGCAAGCGTTCCGCCATTCATGTCGTCGACGACGTAGACTTCAAAGTTGAGCGTGCTACTTCCGAAGCTGAGCTCGAGATAAAACGACGAGATCCCGCCACACGTATACCATTTGCTGATTTCCCGGGTGTCCACCACCGGCCGCCAAGCCACCATGGGGGCCCAGGGCACAGCGGGATTGTTATCTGTGTAATTGCACTGGAAAAAATTCGTATTGGTCGCATTCTGCGGTTCAGCGCCCATAACGCTAGCGGGACCCTGCACAAGATTCACATATGCGTGGGTGCTGTTCGGCTTGGACCCGGTGTCGCCGGGCGTTGCAGAGTTGATGCATTGCGGACCGAACGAAGCGTTGCTAGGAACCGGGTTGCAGCCCAGATCGCAACTTTCCGTGTCGGGCAAAATGTCTCCCTCTCTTCCATAGGTAAGAGAGCTACTCGCCGGTGGCGCGTTAAAGTTCCCAGCCCCTTTCCAAGCGCCTTGCGTCGTGGTGTCTGTGCCCAGGAACGTGACGGCATTCGTCGTCGCAGGACAGACCGCGAATGCCGTCGCCGGCACAGCCGAAAAAACTGCTGTTAGCAGAAGGCAAGTCACTGTCTGGGTTGCTTGGTTGTTACGCATAAGTTTGTTTTAAGGTGCACTCGGTTTCAGTAAAGGTCGGGCACATGGCCGGCTTTCGATGCAAACCGGTTTTAGCTTCCATCCGTGCTCTCAAGCGCCCAAAGGCGGGGGTACGTGCCAAAGATGGCACTCACCCGCTCACCGCGATCGTTTCGAATGGTCGTCGGGTTTGCCGCTCTTCCGTTTAGATTACTCTGGAAGCCACGCTCATAGCTTCCTGCGCGCGGCCAGATTGAATCTCCAGCTATGAGTAGTGCGGGCCGATTCCGAGGACTCTCAAGACTGGATGGACCGCCGGTGCTGCCGGTCGGATAACGAGCTCCGGTTGGGGAGGAGTAACAGTTCGCGGCGCTAGCGGTTAGCACGCAAATGAAACTCAACGCTAACACAAGACGCGGCGGAATCAAGCTTAGAGAAACTGTTGTCAAATTCATCCGATCCAGTTTCTGTATCGGCGTGGCGCTTTTGAGCTATACCTGAAATCCACTGGATATTTATACTAGGGCGTCCTCAGGTCGCAACCCCTTTGGTTGATCCAACGGTCCTAAGTGAAAGTCGTAAAAGGCCCACTCGTACAAAAGGGCCATTGTAGCAATCAGGTCGCTAGTGTCCGTACACTCGGATTTCTACATCGACGCTCAGCAGTGAAACGGAGCAGTTGCCCACCCCCGGGCAAACGCGCCGCACGCGAGTCGACGTGAGAGGGCGGGGAACTGCGTCCCGCGATGAGCCGACGCCCGACAAGGCCGAAAACGTCCATCCCGCGACCTATCGCTACTCGTTGGCCGGTTGATATACTGCTTGTCGTAGCGCCTCCACCGGGTAGTGGACAACGACTCCTGGAATATTCGCGAAGCACGACCCGGAGATAACTCTCGTATGTATACGCACCGTCTCGCCACGATTGCTGCAGTTGCCCTCTCGACCGCGCTCATTGCCGCTTCGCAGGGCGCGCCTGTTCCCCGACTACAGTCTTTGCCGCGCACGGCCGACGGCAAGCCAGACCTGCAAGGCATCTGGCAGGCGTCCAGCACTGCGGCGGACGATCTGCAGGATCACGCCGCGAGTCTCAACATGCTGGCTGGCCGCTCGGTAGTCGCCGGCGACGAAATCCCGTATCAGCCGTGGGCGGCCCGGCGGAAGGCCGAGAACTTTCAGAATCGGCGGACGGCCGATCCGCTCTCGAAATGTTACATGCCGGGCGTCCCTCGAGTGATGTATCTGGACTTTCCGTTTCAGATTTTCCAGACGCCGAAGTCCATCACGATGGCCTTCGAATGGGAACTCGACTACCGCCTGATTTACACGGACGGGACTCCTCACCCCACCGACGCCGATTTCTGGATGGGCGATTCGCGGGGCCATTGGGAGGGCGACACGCTGGTTGTAGACGTCGCCAACATCAACGACAAAACATGGTTCGATATGGCCGGGGACTTTCACAGTGACGCGCTCCACGTGGTAGAGCGCTACCGCATGACCGGCCCAGACACCATTCAATATGAAGCCACCATCGAGGATTCAAAGGTTTTCACCAAGCCTTGGACCATCAACATCGCCTTGCACCGGCGAATGGATCGGAACAGGCTTTTCGAGTACTCTTGCCAATCCGAAGTCGAAGAGGTAAACGGCGCTTTCACGCGTGAGGAGCGAACGTGGTATCCCGGTAGTGGAACAGTGCCTCCGATGACGCTGGCCGCTGCTTCGCGTGTGCCCGCGGCGCCGCCGGAAGCCGTGCCGGACCTGCGCCGAACGCCGGACGGAAAGCCAGACCTGCAGGGCTTCTACGAATCCAAGACCAGAGGCGCGAACCAGGGCTTGGAAAGACGCGCCCGCGGCGGCGGAGGCGCGCCAACTGGAGAGGACTTGATTGTCGATCCACTGGGCGGCAAACTTCCGATGCAGCCCTGGGCCGTGGAAGAAAAGATCAGCCGGAACCTGAGCGAGCGCGGTTATGACGATCCGACGGCTCACTGTTTCCCCGCCGGCGTCCCTCGATCGATGTATGTCCCGGAAGGGCTGGAAATCATTCAAACATCCGATTACGTCGTCTTTCTGTTCGAGCGCGTGCAATGGCGCATTGTGCCGCTCGATGGGCGCGCACACCTTCCCGACACGATTCGTTTATGGCAGGGGGATTCCGTCGGACATTGGGAGGGCGACACACTGGTGGTCGACACGGCTAACTTGAACGGCAAGACCTGGCTGGATGAAGGCGGCGAGATTGTCAGCTACGCCGAGCACGTGGTGGAACGTTTCACCCCGTCGGGTCCCGACACGCTCAACTACGAGGCAACCGTCACCGATCCGGTCGTGTACACACGGCCGTGGACGATCGGCTTTCCGATGAAGCGCGAAAAGTTCGAACTTACCGAATCCGCGTGTCACGAGGAAGATCACGATCTTCCCCACCTGAAGGCCCTCAAGGACGCGGCGGCCGGGAAGAAAAAATAGGGTTTGCTCGCGAACGTCTTGGCGGTCTGAGGTTCGGAGACGGCTAGGCCCGTTTGCGATCGAATAGTCGCTCGCCGATCTTCTTCGTCGCTGGTTCGCTCAGCGTTTCGTGAGGTTCATCCTTCTCAGTCGGCAGTTCGATGTTGGCCGGCGTGATGCGGCTCTGCAACCGTTGACGATGCCGGCTGGTTTCCTTCACCTGGCTGTGCCTAAGGCGCCGGGCTACGCCGCAGCCACCCGTGCACCACCTTGCCTTGCGTCCGGTAGCATGGCTGCCGCAACAACCGCGCGATCCAGTGACCTTCCGGCTCATCCTGCATTAAACAAGACTAAGCTTTCTTTTGACTTCGGTTTGACGCTGTGGTAGTGTGATCTACGGTAATCTTCTTTTCAAGTTATCGGAAGATTAGCGACCCCTGAAGTTCGCCTTTCCCCCGTTCGGATTTTAGATTTTCACGCTCGAATATTGCACGCCCGTCGTTTCATGCAGGCATGCGCCGTAATATCTTTGTCCGCTCCTCGAAAGGAGAACCTCAGTTGACACTTTCCGCCTTGGAACAAAAAGAATTTCTGAAGCGTGGTTTTTCGCGACGATCGTTTGGACGGCTTGCCACCGTTCTTGCGGCTGGCGCGACCTTGCCTTTTTACGACGAGCCGGCGCTGGCGCAGTTATCGAAGGTTAACGATGCACCACCGGATGCCGTAATGATCAACGCCAACGAGAATCCGCTCGGCCCTTGTAAGGAAGCGCTGGAAGCGGTCCACAAAATCGCATCCAATGGCGGGCGCTACATGTACTCTGAAACCGACAAGGTGCAGACGCTCATCGCCGACCAGGAGGGCGTGAAGCTTGATTACGTCCGTGTCTATCCCGGTTCGAGCGCGCCACTGCACCAGGCGGTTCTGGCGTTCACTTCGCCAGACAGGCCGCTGGTATTGGCAGATCCGGGCTACGAGGCTGGACAACGTGCGGCGGCGTTCATCGGCTCCAAAGTGGTGAAGGTGCCGCTGACTAGCAATTACGCGCACGACGTGAAAGCGATGCTAGCCGCCGATTCCAACGCGGGGCTGTATTACATTTGCAATCCGAACAATCCTACGGGCACTTTGACGGCGAAGGCGGATATCGAATGGCTGGTCGCGAACAAGCCGAAAGGCTCAGTGGTGATGATCGACGAAGCCTACACCCACATCGCAGGTGCGCCTTTCAACACGGATTTGGTGGCGGCGGACAAGGATGTCGTCGTCCTGCGGACCTTCTCCAAGATTTACGGTATGGCCGGATTGCGCGCCGGCGCTGCGATCGCGCGGCCCGATCTCATCGAAAAGCTCGGCGGCTTCAGCGCAGGAATGTTGCCCATTACCGGCATGGCCGCCGCCAGCACGAGTCTCATGCAGAAGAATCTCGTTCCCGAGCGGCGGAAGATCATCGGCGACCTTCGGCAAGATACGTTAGCGTTCCTGGAGAAGAATAAATTCAAGTATGTTCCGTCGGTCTCAAACTGCTTCATGGTGGACACCGGCCGTCCGGGGAATGAGATTGTCATGGCGATGCGCGCGGAGAAGGTGTACATCGGCCGCGTGTGGTCGGTTTGGCCAACGTACGTTCGAGTAACTGTTGGCACGCAGGACGAGATGAACAAATTCAAGGCGGCGTTCCTCAAAGTAATGGCGTAGAGTTAGCGGTCATGCTCCGCGCAACACGCCAATACAACGGGGAACGATTTCTGGGCGATTGCGCGGGCGGCCTGATAGCGGCGCTCATCGCTCTGCCTTATGGACTCTCCATGGCGGCGCTGATGGGTTTGCCGCCCATCCTCGGCGTAGTAACGTCCATTCTCACGGCGCCCATCACGGCCGTGCTGGGCCGCAATCCGGTTCTCATCGGAGGCACCGCCAGCGCGACAGTTCCCTTTATCGCCGACGCCGTCCGGTCACAAGGCATCGGAGGCGCTGCGAAGGTGACGATCGTCGCCTCCGTTTTGATGATGGTGTTTTGCGTACTGAAGCTGGGCAGATATGCAGCCAAGGTTCCCACTTCAGTAGTTGCCGGCTTCTCGGCTGGAATTGGCGCCATCATGATCATCTCGCAGCTCAATGTGATCTTTGGAGTGGCTGCCCCGCACGCGAGCAATTCGCTATTCGATCTCGTAACGGTCTTGGGAGAGCTCGGTTCCGCTCGTTGGGCTCCGCTGTTACTGAGTGGCGTAGTCGTGATTATTGCCGCGATAACCATGCGTTGGTCGCCACGGCTGCCCGCTCCGTTGATCGGGGTTGCGCTCTCCGGAATGGCGGCCCAGCTTCTTCACGTTCATGAGGCGGAGATCGGAACGCTGCACTTGACTCTTCCATCGTTTGTGGGATTTTGGTGGACCCCGCAGGATGTGCTGAAAGTTCTTCCCACGGGATTGACACTGGCCTTTGTCGCCTCCATCAATCTGCTCCTCACCTCGCGTGCGGTGGAGCATTTCCGCGGCCGTCACCAGCATCTGAAGCGCACAGACGCCGATTCAGAATTGGGCGCTTACGGAATTGCGAATCTCGCGGCTGGAATCTTCGGCGCGCCCATGAGCGTTGGCATCCCGGCTCGCAGTGTCGCGAATGTGCGCTGTGGGGGCACAACACGAGTTTCCAATCTCATGCACGCAGCCTTTTTGTTCTTGCTGGTGGAGTTAGGCTCGGGCGCGCTGGCGCATATTCCTCTGGCGGCTCTGGCCGGCGTCACGGCATGGATGGGTCTGTGTCTGCTCGACGTCAGCGCCTGGCGCAGGCTTCACAAAATGCGCCTTGTGGATGCCTCCGCCTTTCTCGCGACCGGAATCGGAGTTCTCGTGGTGAATGCGGTGGCTGCGGTGCTCGCCGGCTGTGCGATCTATGCTCTCGAGTTCCTGTACCTGCGCTACAGCGCTCTTGAAAACTCCATGCAGGAAGTCGCCAGGGTCGTGGAGTAGCGTTGCTTCGCCAGGCGCAGAGACTTCCATCACCGCGGTCGCGATTCGTCCAAGATCCTGTAAATTTGAGATGCGTACTTCTCCACCAGTTTGATGCCGATCCCCGGAATGGCCAGCAGTTCCGCCGCTGTCTTCGGTTCTTTCTCCGCAATCGCCAGCAGCACCCGGTCCGACATGATACGGAACGCCGGTATGCCAAGCCTCGTCGCCACGGTTCGCCGCCAGGCTTTTAGCACCACCGCGACGCCCGATTCCAGCGGTGTTTCCCGATCTTCGCGCGCCCGGGCCGGCGCCATGTGAGATTTCTGCTTCTTTCCGATCTTCGTTCTTGCCAGCTTTGTCGAAAGAGCCGCCGTCTCGCGAATCATCAGTTCGAGGGGCGTTCCTTCTTCTAAATACTTGGCGTCTCCTGTAAAAGTCGCCAGGCGAAATGGAATCTGTTTCCCGTCCTTCTCAAAAACCGAATCCACCAAGCGGACTAAGCCAGAGCGCGCCATGGCCCCCAATAATTCCTCGAACCCATCGCGGTCGATGCCGTTGTTTCCGCACAACTCGGTGTGCAGCTTTCCGACCGACTTGCGATTCATGCGCAGCGCGTTTATGACAGCGCGCGCCACCGTCTGCTCCTGCCCGGTGGCCTCGCGGAACCGCTGGGCCACGCAACGTTCCGGCGCGCAGAAATCGCACATGCCGCAGGGCTTCCGGCTGTCCGCCGTGTCGCCGAAGTGCCGCACCAGGCTCGACATGCGGCACTCGTTGCTCTGCGCATACCGGATCATCGCTTCAATCTGCGACTGCTTCTGTTCGCCCTGCGCGATGTAGGAATCCCGCCAGTTATTCGCGCCGCGGCTCAGATTGTCCTCCGCGTCGATGATCGCGCCGCTGTGCGTCCAAAGCTTCTCCAGCGCTTTCTCGAAGACCTCGGACGGGACCCTGCTCTGTTTTTCAACCAACTCCCGTGGCTGCGGCTCCGCGCGAAGCCGCCCATAAATCTGATCCAGGAACTTTACGTCCGGATAATCGCGCTCAAAAAAGAAATCGTGCGTATGGCGGTCCGCGTAGGAGTGCATCAGGATCGCCCGGCTCGGCTCGCCGTCGCGCCCCGCGCGTCCAATCTCCTGGTAGTACGCTTCGATGCTCCCCGGCAACGCGGTATGGATCACGGACCGGATATTCGCCTTGTCGATTCCCATGCCGAACGCTATGGTCGCGACGATCACGTCTAGCTTGCCGTTGAGGAATCCATCTTGCACGCGGCGTCGCCGGTCGGAATCGAGACCCGCATGATAAGCCGCGGTGGTAAAGTCGCGCGCGAGCAACGCGGCGACGCTCTCGGCCTGCTTTCGGCTGGGCGTATAGATAATGGCTGGACGGCGATGAGCGTCGGATAACAACTCTTGCGCGAGGTTGGGACGCTGCGACGGACTGGTTTCCACCACTTCAATCGCAATGTTCGAGCGCCGAAAGCCATGGATGAAGCTCGCCTGGCGATCGAGACCCAGTTGATTGCAGATGTCACGCTGTACAACCTCCGTGGCCGTAGCCGTCAGAGCGATCACCGGCGCCGGACGCAGCGTCGGCAGATAGCCGCCCAGCAGCCTGTAGTCGGGCCGGAAATCGTGCCCCCATTGTGAAATACAGTGCGCTTCATCGATGGCGATCAGAGCCGGTTTCCGTTTCGCCAGCATTTCCGGGAAGCCGGGCACCCGCAGGCGTTCCGGCGCGATGAAGAGGAACTGCAGATTGCCTTTCAGGTAATCGATACAGACTTGGCGGGAGGCCGCGCGGCCGCGTCCGGAATGGATGCATTCCACCGCGAAGCCACGATCCCGCAGCGTCCGGAATTGGTCTTCCATGAGCGCAATCAGCGGACTGATCACCAGCGTCGTCCCGCCCCGCGCCAGCCCGGGCAGTTGGTAGCAAAGCGATTTCCCCGCTCCCGTGGGCATCACCAACAGCGCGTCGCGTCCCTCGATCACTGTCCGGCAAACTTCTTCCTGATTCGCACGAAAAGCCGCGAAGCCGAACGCCCTGTGCAGCAGCGCGTCCAATGATTCATCCGGCGTTGCGATAACGGCGGGCGGAGCGTCATGAGTAGGCGCGGACACGTGGACAGTTACCGCGCTGGCATTTCCGCCTCCGTTACGCTTGGGCGGCGCGGCCTGAATCCGGCCCACCTTGCCAATCACGTCCCGAACATAATCTTCAATCCCGTGCAGAAATGGTTCCAGCCGCGCCTCGCCACGCTGGATGCGCTTCAGATAAGCTTCCCACTGCCCCGTCATCGCGGGACTCTTTACTTCCGGATGCACCACCTCAATCAGTTGGATACCCTTGTCTGTCGCTTCCAGATTTTTCCCGTTGCGCACAATGTATTCCCGCTTCAGCAGCACTTCGATGATCGAAGCGCGCGTGGCCGGCGTGCCCAACCCGGATTCCTTCATGGCGTCGGAAAGCTCCTTTTCATCGAGCGCCTTTCCTGCCGTCTCCATCGCAGTCAGCAGTGTGGCCTCGGTGAATCGCTTCGGCGCCCGCGTCTTCTTCCGGACGGCCTCTACATCCAGCACATCCTGGGCCTGCCCGCGCGCCAGTCCGCCGGGCAACGCTTGTTGCTCTTCCTCAGAACTTTCCTCGCCGGCTTTCGCCTTCCGGTTACTCGCCTTCTTCTTGTCGGTCTGGAAGTCCAGTACTTTCCAACCAACCTGCTGAATCGCTCTACCCGAAGAGTGGTAGCGGTCAATCACAGCGGAGTTCGCGATCGCTGTAATCACAGTCGTCACCGACCATACGTGATCCTCGTGCCAGCAGGCCAGCAATCGGCGGCATACCAAATCGTAAATCTTTCGCTCATCCGGAGACAGATCCACCCGGTCCGGCGAAGTCACCGTGGGGATAATCGCGTGGTGATCGCTGACCTTTGCATCATCCACATACCTGCGCCCCAGCGGCCTCTCGCCAGTGCCCGGCGCCAGATGTTCCCGATAGGGGCCGGAGAGCACTTGCACGATCCGGGGCAACGTCGCCGCCACATCGTGGGAAAGATGGCGGCTGTCCGTACGCGGATAACTGATCAGCTTGTGCCGCTCATAGAGAGCCTGCGCCGTATCGAGCGTGTGTTGTGCGCTGAATCCGAAGAGCCGGTTCGCATGCCGCTGCAACTCGGTCAAATCGTACAAAAGCGGCGGTCCCATGCGCTGCGTCTCGGCCTTCACCGATTCGATGGCCGCAACGCCGGTCTTTGCGCGCGCCGCGATCTGTCCAGCTTCCAAGCCGTCCGCCGAAAGCCGAGAGGATTTTTGGATTTCCTCCACATCACGAACCCACGTGCCCTTATAAGACTCGGCCTCGGGGCGCGCCGAGGGTCGAAACGTCGCAATCGCTTCCAGATAATCTTCCGGCACGAAGCGCCGCACCGCTAGTTCACGCTCCACCACCATAGCGAGCGTCGGCGTCTGCACACGGCCAACGCTGAGTTCATCGCCATAAGTCAGCGTGTAGGCGCGCGAAAGATTCATGCCCACCAGCCAGTCGGCCCGGCTGCGTCCCCGTGCCGCATCGGCCAGCGGCTCGTAATCCTCGCCCGGCTTGATAGCGTCGAAGCCTTTACGGATAGCCTCCGGCGTAAGCGACGAGATCCACAACCGGCTAATGGGCTTCGAACAACCGGTCGCTTCGTAGATGTAACGAAAAATCAACTCGCCCTCGCGCCCGGCGTCCGTCGCGCAGATCACGCGTCCCACGCGGGGCGAAGACAGGATCTTCCGCACTACTTCAAACTGTTCTTTGGTCTTTTCGTAGACCACCAGCGGCCATACTTCCGGAAGCATCGGAAGCGTGTCGCGCCGCCAGGACTTCCACTCCGGATGAATCTCATGCGGCTGCGCGAGCGACGCAAGATGCCCAATGGCCCACGTAACCACGTAGCCATTGCCATGCAAGTAGCCTTCGCCTCTGGTTTTTGCTCCCAGGACCTTCGCGATATCACGCGCGACCGAAGGCTTCTCGGCGAGAACGGCCACTACCCCGGACTCCCCTGCAACGTTGCTCAAATAACCAGTTTAGTGTTTCGCCAGCCGGCGCGATTTATTTCCCGCCACATTCGCCAGATGGTTAGGCAACGAACGGACGCCGAAGCTGCGCACGGCAAAAGATCGTCGAAGCTCACCGTGACCTTGATCAGCCGCAGTCCCAGCACGCCGGTATAGAAATCGATGTTCTGTTCCGGTTCGCCGCAATGGCCGTGATGTGATGGATGCCGAAATTACATTCATTGCCATCCCCCGCCGAGCGCTTTGTAGAGTTGCACCACCGTCAGCACTTCCTGCAGACGTATTTGCGATAGGGATAGCTCGGCGGAGAATAGATCGCGATCGGCGTCCAAGGCGTCGAGCTGGGTATCCACGCCGCCACGATAGCGAATATAGGCCAGGCGCAGGCGGTCCTGCAAGGCGTAGACCAGGTCTTCCTGCTTGGAGCGGCTCTCGCGCGTGCGCTGGTGAGCGATTAGACTATTCGACACCTCGGCGAACGCGGTTTGAATAGTTTTTTCATACTGCACCAGCGCGTGCTCCCGATCGGCCTCCGTCAGCTTGACGCCCGATTTCAAACGTCCCGCGGTGAAGATTGGCTGCGCAAGCTGTGGCGCGAGACTCCAGGCGCTGTGCGGTCCGCTAAACAGACTCGCGAGCTGGGTGCTTTGGCCGCCCAGAAATCCACTCAAGCTCAATTGCGGAAAGTAAGCTGCACGGGCCACGCCGATCTCGGCGTTGGCGGCGATCAAGTCCTGCTCCGCCGCTTGAATGTCGGGGCGACGCTCCAGCAGCGCAGAGGTTAGACCGGTTGGAACGTCAGGCGGGATTTCCTGGGCTGTGAGGCTTTGTCCTCGCGGGACCGTGCCAGGAGGCTCGCCCAGCAGGAGATGAATTTGATTTTCAGTTTGTTCAATCTCCTGCTGGATGACGGGGATGGTCTGCGCCGCGGTGTCCACCAGTTGCTCGGCCTGACGCAGATCCAGCAGAGTGCCTACGCCGCCAGCCTGCCGCGACTTGGTCAGGTCGAGTGACTGCTGGCGAGTTTCCAGGGTGCTGCGGGAAATCTCCAGCTCATAGTCGAGTTCGCGCAGCGTGAGGTAATTGGTAGCCACATCGCTGACCAAAGTGGTGACCACGGTCTTGCGGTTCTCTTCCGCGCTCAGAAGATTCGCGCGGGCGGCTTCGGTGGCGCGGCGCAGCCTGCCCCACAGGTCGACTTCGAAGGAGAGAAGATTCAGCGACGCCTCTCCGAAATTGCGATTCTGCGATGGAAGGAACACAGGGGGCAGCGGCGTAGCGCCGTCGCGCGAGAGGCGGTTTATTTCGACGCCTCCACTGGCGCCGAATTGTGGAAACTGATCCGACCGCGTGATTCCCAAACTGGCGCGGGCCGCTTCCACGCGCGCCACCGCGTCACGAAGGTCATAGTTCTGCACCAAGGCCGTCCGGATCAAGGCTTGCAGTTGCTCGTCGTGGAAGAGCTCAAACCACTTCAGATCGGCGATGGAAAAGGCCTGCTGCGCGGGGAGGGGTTCCGGGGCGCGAAACTGTGCCGGTGTTGCCAGTTTGGGGCGCTGATAATTTGGGCCCACGGTGCAGCCACAGAGGGCGAAGAGTGAAAGCGCGCAAATCGCAGTTCTCCGATGCATCATCAATCCCCCTGCGCCGGCGACGGCGGCGGTATGACCGCCAGGTTCTGAGGCGCGGCGGCTCCAGAGATCTTTTCGACAATGTAAAACGCGGAAGGAATGATGAAAATACCGATGAAGCTGGCAGCCAGCATACCGCCGATGACGGTGGTCCCCATGATTTGACGGGAGACCGCGCCCGCCCCAGTCGCGATCCACAGCGGCACGCATCCCAGGATGAACGCGAACGATGTCATGAGAATGGGCCGCAGACGGAGCCGGGCGCCTTCCAGCGCCGCATCCATCAAGGGCTTGCCCTTTTCGAGTTCGTCCTTGGCGAATTCGACGATCAGGATTGCGTTCTTAGCTGCCAGCCCGATCAGCATCACCAGACCGATTTGCGAATAGACGTCGCTCTCGATCTGGACCATGTAGGGCGGCAGAAAGTGCCCCAACACCGCGCGGCGCAGCCACAGCACTCCCAGGGCTCCGAACACCGCAACGGGCGTGCTGAGCAGGACGCTGAACGGCAGGGTCCAACTTTCATAGAGCGCCGCGAGAATCAGAAACACGAAGAGCAAAGAGAACCCAAAGATGACCGACGAGGATACGCCTTCCTGCGCCTTTTTTTCCTGGAACGACATGCCCGAATAGTCATAGCCCATATCGGGCGGCATGGTTTGGGCGAAAACTTCCTCCAGCGCCTTCATCCCCTGGTTGGTGCTGTAGCCGGGCGCGGCTGCCCCGTTCAATTGCGCCGCTCGATATTCGTTGAAACGCATGGTGAATTCAGGGCCGCTGCGGGATTCGAAGTGCGTCAAGGCGGACAGCGGCACCATTTCGCCGGCCGCATTGCGTACATAGAACAGGCCGACGTTCTCCGACTTGGCGCGGTAATCTCCCTCGGCTTCCACATACACCTGCCACTGGCGTCCAAACCGATTGAAGTAATTGACGAACAAGCCTCCCATGAAAGCCTGGATCGTGCGGTAAACGTCGTTGATCTGGACTCCCTGCTTGATCACTTTGTCGCGATCCACTTCGACGAATTGCTGCGGCACGCTCGGCAGGAAAGTGGTGGTAAGATTTCCGATCTCAGGACGCTTGCGGGCAGCGGCCATAAATTTGTTCAGGTTGTCCGATAGAAACTCGACGTCGTGTCCAGCCCGGTCTTCCACCACGAAAGTGAATCCGCCCGAGGTCCCGACTCCCGGAATTGCAGGCGGCGAGAAGCTGAACGCCACTCCTTCCGGCAGCGCGTTCAGCTCCCGATTCAGGCGAGCCTTGATGGCCTGGAACTGCTCGGCCCGGGTCTTGCGTTCGTCCCAGTCCTTCATGCTGACAAAGATGAATGCGTTGTAGCTGGTTCGCACCAGGCTGAGCAGGCTGAAACCCAGAATCGCGGTGGAGTATTGGACGCCTGGCGATTTCGCCAGAATATCTTCTACCTTCGCTGTGACTGCCCTGGTTCGCTGCAGCGAGGCGGCGTTGGGAAGCTGGATGTTCAGGTAAAAATAACCTTGGTCTTCGTCGGGAACGAAACTAGTGGGCAGTTTCTCGCTGATGAAATAACTCGCGACCCCGCAGCCGGCCAGCAGAATCAGCGCCACCACGCTTTTTCGGATGAGCACGCCCGACAGCTTGACGTAGCCCTCCGTGGCGCGTCCGAACATCCGGTTGAACCAGGCAAAAAATTTCGCCAACAGACCCTTGCTCTCCACCTTCGGTTTCAAGATGAGAGCTGCGAGCGCGGGGCTCAACGACAGCGCATTGAAGGCCGACAAAATCACTGAGACGGCGATCGTCACCGCGAACTGCTGGTACAGCTTTCCGGTGATCCCAGGGATGAAGGCCGTTGGAATAAAAACAGCGGAGAGCACCAGCGCGATACCGATCACCGGGCCCGAAATCTCCTCCATCGCTTTCAGCGCGGCTTGCTTCGGAGCCAGGCCGTCTTCGATGTGACGCTCCACCGATTCCACTACCACGATGGCGTCGTCCACCACCAGGCCGATGGCCAGCACCAAGCCGAACAAGGACAGTGTGTTGATGCTGAAGCCGAACAACGGGAAGACCAGAAATGTGCCAACGAGCGAGACGGGGACCGCCAGGAGGGGAATCAGCGTCGCTCGCCAGCCCTGCAGAAACAGGTAAACAACTGCGATCACGAGGGCCAGGGCGATCACCAACGTCTCGACGATTTCCTTCATACCCGCGCTCACGGCCCGCGTGGTGTCGACGGGGACCACGTAGTCCACGTCTCCCGGAAACCGGCTCTTCGCTTCCGACATCATCTTGTTTACCGCAGCCGCGGTCTCCACGGCGTTCGATCCCGGCAACTGGTAGACGGCGATTACCGCGCTTGGCTTCCCATTCAGGTGCCCTTCCACGCTGTAGTCTTGCGAGCCCAATTCCACTCGCGCCACATCGCTCACGCGGACAATCCCGGTTCCGGGAGTTTCGCGAACCACGATGCGTTCGAATTCCTCAGGCGACGTCAGGCGGCCCTGCGCGCGGACCGAATAGGTGAACTCCTGCCCTTTCGGAACAGGCTCGCTGCCCACCTGTCCGGCCGGATTCACGGTGTTTTGCGTCTGAATTGCCGAGACGATCTCCGGGACAGTGATCTGCAACTTAGCCAACTGGTCGGGCTTTACCCACAGGCGCATCGCATACTGACCCGCGCCAAATATCTGAACGGTGCCAACACCTTTCACGCGGGTCAACGGGTCGTTCAAATTGATGTACGCGTAATTGGCCAGGAACCGAGCGTCGTAAGTGCCCTTGGGCGAATACAAGGCCACCAGCATCAACGGCGCGAGCGTCGACTTCTGCACTGTAACGCCGTAGTTGGTGACGTCTACCGGCAGTTGCGGCGCGGCCTGCGTTTCACGGCTCTGCGCCAGAATCAGATCGGTGTTCGGGTCCGTATTCACATCGAAATCGACAATCATTCTCATCTGACCGTTGGCGGTGGCGTTGAGCGAATACATGTAATTCATGTTGTCGACACCGCTCATCTGCTCTTCGATCGGCGTCGCCACCGATTGCTCGATGGTCTGAGCGTCCGCGCCGACGTAGATGGCCGAGACCTGAATCTCGGGCGGTGCGATAGCGGGGAATTGCGCGATTGGCAGGGTCGCGATTACGACCGCGCCCACGATGACAGTCAGGATGGCGATGACCATCGCCACGATCGGCCGGTTAATAAAGAATTTGGACATGGCGCACTACTTCGCTTCGAACGGCGTCGGTTTCACCTGAAGGCCTGGGCGAACTTTTTGTAAACCTTCCGCGACCACTCGATCTCCGGGGTTTAGTCCCTCGTTGATGACCCACTTCGTGCCGATGCGGTCGCCTACTTTGACTGTCCGGATGTTCACTTTGTTGTCGTTGTCGACCACCGCAATCTGATAGATCCCTTGCAGCTCATTCACCGCCCGCTGGGGAACCAGAAGAGCGCCGGGTTGCACCCGCAGCGCTGTGCGAACCCTAGCGTACTGGCCCGGCCGCAACGTGTTTCCCGGATTCGGGAACAATCCCGCTACCTGGATGGCGCCGGTCCTGACATCGACTTGGCGATCGGCAAAGTAGAAGGTCCCGCTATGCGGATAGACGGTCCCATCGGCCAAAATGAGCTCCAGCCGCAACCCCTTCCTTTCAGCGTCCAGGGTGGTCGGTGTCGAATAGCGCCTGTGAAAGTCGAGATATTGCTGCTCGGCGACCGTAAAATAGGCTTTGATTGGATCGAGCGTCGACACCGTCGTGATAGTAGGGCTGGACGGACTCACCAGCGAACCCACTTGCTGCTGCGCGATTCCCGGAATACCGTCGATGGGCGACGTGAGCCGGGTAAATCCCAAGTTGATCTGCGCCGTTTCAGCGGTGGCCTTGGCCGACTGGACCGCGGCGCTGGCAGCGATGATTTGGGCCCGCGCGGTCGCCACTTGCGCCTGAGCGGATTGAACCTGCGCCTTCGCGGCGAGATTGTTCTGAGTCGCGTTGTCGAGGTCTTGTTGCGTGATGGCCTGCTGCTGCGCCAGGGGAATGTAGCGATCCACATCCAGTTGTGTTCGGCGCTGATTTGCTTCCGCCACCGCGACCTGCGCCTCGGCCTGCGCCAACTGAGCTCGCGCTTGAGCTAACTGGCCTTCGGCCTGGGCGAGTTGGCCTTGCGCGAGTTCCAAAGCCGCTTGAAACGGGCGTGGGTCGATTTGAAAGAGAAGTTGGCCCTTCTTTACGAAGGAACCCTCTTGGTAGGCCTGTTCCAGAAGATAGCCTGAGACTTCCGCTTTGATGTCGGCGTTGACGAACCCATCCAAGGTCCCGATCCATTCGCTGTAGATCGGTACGTCACGCTGCTCCACCGCTACAACCTGCACGTCCGGGGGCGCCGGAGCCGTGGCTCCGCTGGTCTGATTCGAACAGCCCGTGGTTGCCGCCAATGCCGCGATGAGTACCAGCGCCAAACTGAACCGTCCGATCGCCGCATTTAGCATAGGCTCTGCCGGGATTCTTCCGGAACGATACCAAGTTTGTGCATGCGATGCAAAAGCGTGGTGCGCGGCAATCCAAGCCGGACAGCGGCGCCGCGGTGGCCTCCTACAACCCAATCCACTTGCCGGAGCACTTCCAGGATGTGACTGCGCTCCGCGTCGGCCAGCGTCAGCCTTGCGGCAGACGTCTGCGAGCCGCCAGAGCCCTTAAGATCGCCCAGTGGCGCGCACAGGACCGGTCCCGAAGAGAGGATTACCGCGCGCTCAATAAAGTTCTGGAGTTCGCGAATGTTTCCGGGCCAACTATGCTGTTTGAGGGCCTCGATCGCTTGCTCTGGGACGATGTCAATCTGCCTATTCATGCGCTCGGCGAACTTACGCACGAAGTGCCACACCAGAAGCGGGATGTCATCCACACGCTCGCGCAAGGGCGGCAGGGCAATGGGGAAAACGTGCAGGCGGTAAAACAGATCCGCCCGGAACCGGCGTTCTTCAACCATTTTGAAGAGGTCGCGGTTCGTTGCCGCCACGATGCGCACGTCCACTCGAATGGTGCGTGTGCTGCCGAGTCTTTCGAATTCCTGCTCTTGCAGCACGCGCAAAAGTTTGGGCTGCAGTTCGAGCGGCATGTCGCCGATTTCGTCCAGAAACAACGTCCCTTGATGAGCCAGTTGAAAGCGTCCGACGGCTGAGTTGAGCGCGCCCGTATAGGCTCCGCGTTCGTGGCCGAACAGCTCGCTTTCCAGAAGCCCGCTCGGAATCGCTGCGCAGTTCAGCGTCACGAACGGTTCGTGCCTGCGTGAGCTTTGGTCGTGGACGGCTCTGGCGATCAGTTCTTTGCCAGTTCCCGTCTCGCCCTGGATCAGGACAGCCGAGTCGGTGGGAGCCACCATACCGACGGCGTTCAGGGCTCGCCGCATTCCGAGACTGGAGCCGATCAACTGGTGCTCGGATCGCGATTGCTCCCGCCGGTGAGTGGGCATCGTAGTAGCTAATGTAGCCATGATTAAATGCTCCTGCTGGTGCGCAATACGGGGCGCGTTCAGCTTCGATATCTTAATTTGCGGCAACGGAGCCGAAGAATCATCCCGCGATGGAAGGTTTTTCTAGTACCACTGTTGGTCCGGAAGCGGATAACTCTATCGTGGTACACGGAAATCACCCCAGAGAACTATTGTTCGGGCCGGCGGTGGGGCGGAGGGATGATGATTTCGCGGCGCCCGAACAGGCGGGCATCCACCGAAAACGCGCCGGGTCCAAGGAACACGATCGCCGCTGTCATGATGCCGGCAAAGATCAGCGACAGCTTGGCGTCCAGTAAATTCGCCGCCGGCGCCGGCAGGACGGAGAATCCCGCGCCCAGGGCGCCCAGGCCCACTACCGCGCCGGCGATGGGCGTCAGAAATCCGGCGACCAGCGATCCCCCTGCCACGAGTCCGAGCAGGCCCAGCCACATCCCCAGCGTCGAGTAAGCGCCGTCCGATAGATAATAGCCGCTCTGAATGAGCGCCACCAGGCCGATGGCCCCACGCAGCAAGAACAGACCTATCCCAGGCCACCCACCCGGGAACGAGGAAAATAGACGTTGCAGGTGGCCTTACCTCCGTTTTCTCTAAACTTCGCGAAACGCACCTGTATGCAAGGGTAGTGGATGGAACTACAAAAGAAATCCCGATAGCGCGGAATTTTTGCGTACCACTATCGTGGTACCCGTTGCTGTGGCAGAGCCGGACCGGGGGTCCGGCGCGGACGCGGGCGTCCGCCCCACCGACTACTATCGGGTCTTAGAGTTGGATGATGCCTCGGCGAACTCCGATCGCTACCGCCTGCGTGCGATCGTTTGCGCCCAGTTTCTCCATGATGTGCTTGACGTGAACCTTGACCGTTTCCTCGGAAATGAAAAGCTGCTCGGCGATGTCGCGATTGCGGTTGCCGCCGGCGACGTGCCTCAGAACATCGATCTCTCGGGCGGTCAAAGCCTCGTCGCTCAGGTGTTCAGCGAGATAGCTCGCCACTTCGGCGGGGACTCGCTTCTTGCCCGCATGGACCTGGCGGATCACCTCCACCAAATCCCGGGGAGGCATGCTCTTGAGCAGGTAGCCGCGAGCTCCCGCTTCAAGCGCCCGCTGGATCTCCACGTCGCCCTCAAAAGTGGTGAGCATTATGATGCGGGCGTCCGCGAATTCGGTCCGAATTGCGATCATGGCGTCGATTCCGCTGGCGTCGGGAAGCCGGAGGTCCATCAATGTTACGTCGGGCCGATGCTCGCGAAAGCATTGCACGGCTTCACTCGAACTGGAAGCTTCCGCCACCAGCGACATGTCCGGCTGATTGTTAATAATGGCGGCGAGTCCCTCTCGCAGCAAGGGGTGGTCGTCAACGCTCAAGACACGGATGCGGGGCTGATCGTTCATGGTTCTCTCCCATTCATGGAGTCTCGCTGGTGTTATTGGATGCGGCGGCCCCATTCTTGGAACCATTGGAATAAAGTCGCGAAAACCATCCCAGCGCGCTGCGGGACGACTGCGATTGATAGGCAACATGGCTCGGGACGGAAAGTTCCACCTCGGTACCGGCGGCGGGCCTGCTCCAGACCTGGAGTTTGGCGCCCACTCTCTCGGCGCGCTCACGCATGCCCGACAGCCCCCAATGTCCGTCACGCCCGGCCTGGAGCATGGGCGGATCGATTCCACAGCCGTTGTCCCGCACTAATACGCGCAACCGGCTGGCGGCGTATTCAAGTTCAATCTCGATGCTCTTGGCGTGAGAATGACGGAATGCGTTGACCAAAGCCTCCCGGCCGATGCGATAGACTTCATCCCGAAGCACGGGATGCAACGGCCGAGGCTGGCCATTTACGATCACACGAAAGCCGACGTCGTCCTCAATGGCGAGTTCCTGTTGAGTTCGCGCAAACGCCTGTTCCAGATTCAACGAGCCGCTTTGGGGCGAGCGCAGACCTTGCACCGCGTTCCGGCCCTCGTCGATCACCTGGCCCATCAGTTGAAGCACGCGGCCCAGCGGCGACTTCGCGGGCGAATCTACGGGCAAGCGATCCACCGCGACGTGCAATTGCATGGAAGCGCTCAGGAAGCCTTGCAGCAGAGTGTCGTGCAGTTCCTGCGCGATGCGGGTTCGTTCGCCCAGCCGTTCTTCAAAGCGCATGTTCAGCTGCCGTGTAAGCTGGCGCAAGCGCAAGCGATAAAGAGCCAGGATCGCAAGAGCGCAGGCCGCGACAACGCAAAGCCGAAACCACCAGGTCTGCCAGAACGCGGGCGCCATTTCAAAATCGAGCGTGGCTTCGTCCCCGTTCCACAGGCCGTTCGTGTTGCTGGCCGTCACATGGAAGCGATACGGGCCGGGGCTGAGGTTGGTATAGATGGCTTCGCGCCGTTGCGCCGGACCTACCCAGCTGCGATCATAGCCATCCAGCTTAAATCGAAAGCGAACGCGATCGGGAACGGAAAGATTCAAACCTGCGAAATCGAAACTAATGCGTTGATGGCCGGATGGAATACGAATGCTGGAGCCCATAACGATCGGGACATTATCCACCGCGACGGATTGTATGTGAGCGATAACCGGCGCCTCGCTTCGGTTGAGGCGCGCCGGGTCTACCACCGAGATTGCGCGATTCATCGAAAACCAGATCCGGCCGAGCGGATCGGCCACCACCGACTGATTGCGTTTCACGCCTTCGACGCCGCGCAGACCGTCGGCGATTCCGAATTCCCGGGTATCTCCCTCGGTCAGAACGCCCCGCATCAGCTTGTCGCGGTTAATTCGCAGGACGTGATTGGAAGTTGCGATCCAGAGCGATCCGTAGTGGTCTTCGGCAATGCCAAGAATCTGCTCGTGCAAGGATTCGGGAGCTTCGATGACGGGCTGAAAAACACGGGAGCCGCGGAAGGCGAGACCCTCGGCGGTTCCCACCCACAGGACGCCTGTCGAGTCCTCGAAAAGACAGTTCACGTTTCCCGAAGGCAGGCCGTCGCGCGGAGCGTAGGAAATCCAGCGGTCTTTCGCCAGGGCGCTCAATCCGTTGGGAGTCGCGAACCATACGGTTCCGTCCGAGGTTTCCAGAATAGCTGCCACCGTGTTCGATGCAAGGCCCGTCGCAGTCGTATAGGTGGTGAATTTGCCGTCGCGGAACCTGCTCACGCCGCCGCTTAATGTCCCCGCCCACACCGTTCCATCGCGAGTTTCGTACACCGAATACACGCTGTTTTGAGCCAGCCCGTTCGCGGAGGTATAAGTGTCCGCGGTGAACGAACCGGCGCCGGAACCGCCTTGCCGGCGCAATCTGGTTAGTCCGCCGCGTTCCCTGCCAACCCAAAGTTCGTCCGCTCTGCCTGCGATGGAATATACCAGGTCGTTTTCCAATCCGGCTTGTGCGATCCGGCCGCTCTGCCCGTTCTTCACCCACCACAGTCCTCCCGACACAGGAGGGAACCACGTTCGATTTTCCGCGTCAACGAACACCGGGTTGCTGCCGTCGGAGGGCAAGCCTTCGGGCGCGGAATACGACACAAACGGGCTATCGCGGAGGCGTTCCAGGGCGCTCGCGCCTCCCGTCCAGAGGTTTCCCTCGCGGTCTTCAAATACGGCGGTTACGGCTTGGCGCGGCCCATCGCCTGGTTCATCGAGCGATGCGGCGTCTGCTCCGTTCAGACGCAACAATCCTCGCGAATCGGTGCCCACCCACAGGTTTCCGTCCCGGTCGCGGGTCATGGCAAGAGCTTGGAAGCGATTCAGGCCCGTAGGCCGGCCGGCCGAGGTAACTTCGGTCCCGTTCCAGCGAACGACGCCGTTGTCGGTGCCGATCCACAGGCCGCGGCTTCCATCCGGCAGCAGGCAGTTGATCTTCGCGTCAGGCAGCCCCTTGCGAATCGAAGAGGTTTCGCCGCCGGAGACGCGGAACAGTCCCGCGTCGCGCGTCCCCATCCACAAATCCCCGTCCGGCATCTGGGCCAGAGCCAGCAGCGGGGAGCGCGGCAGATCGGCGCCGGAAGCCAACACCTCGAATTTACCGTTGCGATAGGCCAGCGCACCATTTTCGTTCTTAGCGATCAGAAGATCGCCTTGAGCAGTTCGGGACATCGCCGTGATGCTGGCATCCGACAGCGCGCTGGGAACTTTCTCGAACAGGCCGTTGCGATACCGCAATAGAGTTGTGCCTTGCAGGCGGACCCACAAACTTCCGTCCGCCGCAGGTGTCAATCCTAATACGTTTTCGATCTTGAAGTTCCGGGAACTGTCGGGGATCATGCGGAAGTTCCACCCATCGAAACGAACCAAGCCGGCTTCCGTGCCGATCCAAAGGTAGCCGTCGGACGTTTGGGCGATCGCATACACGGGGCCTCGTGGAAACCCCTGTTCGGGCCCCCACCGGTCGCGGATGTATTGCGACATGGCGCGGCTCGGATCCATCGCGCTCGCGCACGGAACCAGGTAAGCGGCGGCGATGGCCAGCACCCAGAAATAAAGCCGCCGGTAGCGATCAAGGCAGGTAATCAAATTTTTCAATTACCACCTCAACCTCATGCTGCAGAGGTCTCTTCTTATCGGCGAAGGCGTACAAGTTCAAATGGACCGCTTCGCCGCCCGGCAGCGGAACTCCCGATGTAAACGTGTGTTCAGCGATCGCTTGGCCGCTCCGGCCGTCCGGCTGGCGAACCGTTTTGAAAGACACGCGCCCCGGTTCCCAGCGAAACGAATCGGTGAGACGTCCGGCGGGCGCCGAGAATCGAACCACATTGGCCGGAACGTAGTAGGGCTGCACAACGTACTGCGCATTCTTTCCGCCAGGATCGCCCCAGCGGCTAATCTCGGTATCCATTTCCCGATGATTGGCGTCGATCAAAGAATCGTCCCAGGTGAACATGCCCAGAACGGCGGCCGGATCCAACTGAGAGACGTCGTGCACATCGAACACATAAGAGCCGTATCCCAAGCTGCGCGTGAGAGTGACTTCGGCGCAAGTCCATTCGCCGAGGCCGCGAGCGATGCGCAGGTGCAGCCATCCGTTGGTATCCGTCCAGGCATTGGCGGGATCGTAGGTATTCGTCGCGCCGCCGCGGTTACTGGGCACTCCGCGGATCTCCCATTCATAGCCGCTGAAATTCAGAGTCCTGGATGCCGGGCGCTGGGACGCTTCGCCTTTCGCGGTGGCAACCGCGATCACCGGTCCGCCCTTCTGTGGCAGGCGGTCGGTGGTTTCCGGCGGACGATACCCGGGCTCCACCAGCAGAGCGGCGTATTCCGTCCCCAGGTGCGTGGAATTCCGCCATTGCAGGTCGGATCGAATCGCCGTGAACGGTTGAGCGGCGAAGGGCTGGACCCACCAGACGCCAGTGCCGCTCTTGGCGAATAGAACGATCTGTTCGCCCGCACGGGCGCCATCCACGCGTCCTTCGATGAAGGCCTGGCTTTCGGTGCCGCCGTCGTCCGATCGGGGAAGCCGGCTGAATTCGATGGAGGGAGAGAAGTCGGACCGCGCCGATCCGCATCCGTTCAGAAAGACGGTCAGGAGCGCGAACGCGGCCGCTTTCCAATATGCATGCGAGCTGTAAAGTCGATGCGCCAAACAGAAACCCTCGGTTCTTGAACTTGCGGGAGGCGCGGCGTCGCTCTCCATGATAACGCAGGATATCGACTTCCTTCCGAGCCGCCATGCGGAGCATGCGGTTGCTCGGTCCATCCGGGAATCCGCATGCTTACGCATAACGGCTCGGGTGCGTTTACGTCCGATTTGTTTCTTGAACGAACTCTCTGAACCGTTGTACTGAATTGCAAGTTGATTGAAGGAATTGGCGAAGTGGGGCGGTCCCCTGGACTGCTCGGCGCAGTGACCGCGCCGGACGTCCGGCTGGCTTGGCGTCCAAGCATTTTTATGCGGTTGACCAAGCCCGAGCAGGGGCTCGGGCTGCGGACGCGGGCGTCCGCCCCACATCGATTTATCTCACGAACAATTGGGACAGGGGACTAGTAGTAAAGCTTCAGCCCGATTTGAAGCTGCCGAGGCTGATTCGCCTGGCTGGTGATTTCGCCGAAAGTGGCGTCTCCGACGTTGGTGTCGGGCGCCGCGAACTGGACGCGGTTCAGAACGTTGAAAGCCTCCAGCCGGATCTGTAGTTTGGCGCCTTCGTGAAATCCCAAGGGCACCTCTTTGAACAGCGACGCTGTCAGATTATCGGTCCCCGGTATTCGCGCATTCGACAGAACGCGCGGCGCATCGCCATCGCTGTAGGGCGCCGGTTTCACGGCCACCTGAGGATCGGCGAAATACCGATTCAAGTTGCCGGTTCCCGCCACCTGGAGCGGCCCAAGAAGATCCGGATATTGGTTGCCGTAGGTCGGTAGGTTAATGCTGCAGCCGCCGCATAGGAAAAGCTGAACGGGAAGCCCATCGTCTACTCGATAGATGCCGTTCACCTGCCAGCCGCCGACCAGTGCGCCGGTCCATCCGCTGAGGTGTTTTCCGAAGGGCAATTGATAAATGAAACTCAATTGAGCGATTTGCGGAATGCTGAACACCGAAAGCGACCGGTCTAGCCGAAGGTTGTTCGGGTCCCTGGCGCTGGATTCGCTGGTGGTCGATCCGCCCGTCAGAAACGAATATCCGCTGGATCCGAGCGAAGAATCGTCGATGCTCTTTTGGAATACGTAGGAAAACAGGAACTGGAGTCCGCCCGAGAAGCGCTTGTCGATTCGGAGTTGCGCCGCGTTGTAGATGGAGTTCGCCCACGGCACGAAGCTGCTGCTGATTCCCGATGCGCTTCCGGAGCTGTACTGCGGGTAAGGCACGTACAGCTTCCAGCGCGGTATGGTGGGGCCCGACAAATCCGCGCTTCCCGCGATCACGCCCTCAAATGGATTCGGGACCTGCGCGAGATAGTAGGATGGATCGGCGCGAAACGCTTCGGCGATGTTCGGTGGAAGCGCATCCATCTGGTTGGCATAGCCCATCGCGTAAAGGTGCGTCCCTTTTCTCCCGATGTACTCCGCGTCCAACAGCACCGACCAGGGTAGCTGGTGTTGAATGCCGAAGCTCCAGGCTTGCTCTTGGGGCGCCTGATTCAGGTTTCGAACCGGAATGCCGCTCAGCGCCTGGCCAAGCAACGTAGACGATCCTTGCTGGTTGCCAAACGCCTGTTGGATTCCAAACGGGAACGGATTACGCAGGAATTCCAGCGGCAGCCAGGGAGAAGTTGGAACGTTGTTGACACCCGTTGTAATCGGATCGTAACCTAGGAAGCCGCCGGTGACCGCGTTGCCGACTACACCGACGTCGGAGGGGTCGTAATAAATTCCATAGCCTCCGCGTAGCGTTGTGTGATTCAACAATTGATAAGCGAAACCGAACCTGGGGCCAACCTCGCCCCAGTAGGTGTTGAACTCGGTTCTCGGATTTCCTCCGACGCCCGTGAACTCCACCGCACCGTGAAGATTCAATCCAGGAACCGAGATCGGCGATTGCGCCGATGGATCGAAGTAACTCATCTGGTTGTAGCGCTCGGTGCGAGGGGTTTCGACGTCGTAGCGAAATCCGATATTCAATGTCAGGCGCGCGTTGACACGCCAGTTGTCTTGGACGAATCCGCCCATCTGGAAATTCTGTGTGGAGGTGAATGGGGGGATCTCGTAATTGCTGAAGGGATTGTCGACGTAGCCAATCATCAGCCCAGCCAGCGCATCGCCGCCCACTCCAGCCGTGCCCGACGCCGTGCCGCTGTTGGTGAATGAGAAGAGGCCATTGGGCGATCCCGCTTGCAGGAAATTGAGGCGATGACGGCGCAATTCCCCACCAATCTTAATCTCGTGTTTTCCCAGGACATGATCGATAGATCCAACCACATGTCCGGTTTCGCTGGCGAACTTCAGAATGGAATAGGCCTGGGCGCCGATGCAGCCGTTGAATCCATTACAACCGTACGCGCTGAACAGCCAGATGGAAGGTGGAGTCAGGAAGCCCGACGTATCGATGTAGGAAGGCATCCCGAGGACTTTCACTGGATCATAGCCGCCAAAGGACGCGGCCACGCCGTCGGTGGGATACCAGTTGTGCGCGTATCCGAGGGAAATCGTCGCGAGCGTCTCCGAACTGAACGTGTGCAGAAAATTTACATCGCCAACCAGAGCGGAATGTTTGGTGAGTCCCTGCGTGTTCGTGTCGTAGACTGTTCCAAAGAAATTGGGATTTTCACCGGCGTCCCATTCGTGCGAGAACCGCACGCTCGCCACGTTCTTGTCGCTGAAGTGTTGATCCAGTTTGATGTCGAAAGATTGCTGGTTGAACGGGCTGGAAGCCGTAGCTACCCAGTTGTGATACGGATTGTAGGCGGGCGTTCCGACGTTCAGATTCGGAAGCGGAAAGGCCTGAATTAGCTTGGCTCCCACCGGGTCGATCAGGTTGCCGGGCGTGGAGGGCAGATTTCCAAGCCCGAAGGGAATGTTGGGATTGCCCGGGCTGATATAAGTCGCAAGATTGTCGAATGGAATCGGCGCGCGTCCCGTGGCATTGTTTTGCGCGTCCGGCTTACTTGTGTAGGGATCGTAGATCTGGCCGGCCGGATTGGAGCAGACGCCGTCCGAATTGAACGCGCCACCCGAGCGCCCGCACAACTCGCCGAAGTTTCCAGCGCGCTCGGCTGCGTCCGGAACGCCCGCCAGCGACGACGTAGCTCCCGTCAACGCTCGGATGCCGTTGAAGTCGAAAAAGAAAAACGTCTTGTTTTTGAAAATCGGACCTCCGGCCGTGACGCCGAAGTCGTTGCGGGTCAGGTGCGGCTGCGGCAGGCCGGCGGCATTGGCGAAGAATGTATTGGCGTTGAGAACGTTGTTGCGGAAGAATTCGAACAATTCACCGTGATATTGATTTGTCCCCGATCGGGTTACCACATTGACGATGGTGCCGCCGCTATTGCCGAACTCGGCGCTGAAGTTGGCTTGCTGGATCTTGAACTCCTGGATTGCGTCCACGGGCGGGACATACAGCGCCTTCTGCACGCCCGGATTGTTGTCGCTGTTCATGACGCTGACGCCGTCCAGCAGCAAATCCGCCTGGGCGTTGCGGCTACCGTCGGAAACGAAATTGGTGACGAATCCGGGAGTGCTCACGCCGTTGCCGTAAGTGGCGCCGGGAGCCTGGGAGACGCCCGGAGCGAGCAGCGCGAGATCGAAGGGGTTGCGATTCACCAGCGGCAGATCGTTGATCGACTGGCGCGTTAAGGTCTGGCTAACGGTGGCGTCTGAGGAGAGCAGGGATGCTTCAGCTTCCACCGCGACGTTCACCTCTCTCGGGATCAGATCCAGGTTCGCGTTCGCCGTCACCGTTGAGTTGACGTCAACGGCGATCTTGGGGATGTTGTAAGGCCGCAGGTTCGTAGCGGTCACGTGCAAAGAATAGTTACCCGGCGCAAGCGAGAGGAAGAGGTAGCGGCCCGCTTCGTCGGTGTTCCCAGTCGTGTGCGTGTTGCGATCGACCTCGGTAAGAGTGACCCCGGCTCCCGGCACGGATGCGCCCGAAGGGTCCACCACAACGCCGGTCACAGAACCGGTGTACAGTTGGCCCCACGCGGCCGCAGAGCAGCACAATGAGAATAGAAGGCGCTGCCAGATGATCGAAGCAAATCGCCTTCCCACCCTGATACCGTCCTTCTGCTTTTGTTACACTCGTCCTGGCTTAGACTCCATACTGCCTTCAGAAATGGAAGCTGTCAACTGTGAGCCGGAATGATCTGGAAAAATCAGCTTGCGCCGTTGCGCGCACCCTTGCCATCGTAGGAGACCGATGGAGCCTCCTGATTTTGCGTGAGCTTTTTCTTGGCGTGTTTCGCTTCGAAGAGATCCAGGCTGGAGACGGAAATCTCTTCCCATCTGTTGTCGTCGCGTCTCCGCAGGCTGGAGAGCGAAGGGATTCTGAAGCGCCTGCATTACACCAAACGTCCGCTGCGCTACGAGTATCGGCTCACCACGAAAGGATTGGATCTCTATCCGGTTATTCTTGGCCTAAAGGCGTGGGGAGAGAAATGGGCTGGATTCAAGAAAGGGGCTGAGCCGTCCACGCGCCTTGTTCATAAGCAGTGTGGACATGGAATCGCACTGGAACTGACCTGCCCCGCGTGTAAGGAACCGTTTGAACCGCGCGATGTGCTCGCTGACTTCAGCGGCCGGTTTGCCGCCGAACGTACCCGCCGGCGCGCCGCGTTTCTGCGCAAGCGCACCCGGACTCTCGCGCAGTAAAACGCCGCTTCCTCTGGGCGCGGCTCAGAATCGGCTCTCCGTGCTCACAGCTACGCGGATCCTGCTAGGTCGAGCGCTCAGAACGAATTTCTGTCGGTGCGAGAACTACAGCGAGGACAACAAGCGGCCGCCGTCCACTACCAGAGTCTGGCCAGTCACAAAAGACGACCGGTCGCTGGCCAGCAACAACGCCACCTCGGCGATTTCCGCCGGCTGGCCCAAGTGCCGGATGGGTTGCTGTTCCAGACGTTCGTCGCGACGCGCTTCGTCCTGCCAGTAGTAGGCGCTTAGCGCTGTCTGGATCAGCCCCGGCGCAATCGCATTCACGCGAACGCCTTTCGGCCCTAATTCCAGCGCGTAGGATTGCGTCATCATGATGAGAGCGGCTTTCGTCATGCTATACAGCAGGCCTTCAAACTGAGGCCGCACCCCTGAGATGGACGAAATATTGATGATAGAGCCGGAGCCGCGTTCGCACATCCCGGGCGCCACCAACCGGGTCAATCGGAAGGCGCTCTTCAAGTTGATCTCGATCATCTTGTCGAACATCGCTTCGTCGATTTCCAGGCACGGGGCTTGCGCCACATTCGTCCCCGCGTTATTCACCAGAATGTCGATGCGCCCCAGTTCTCGCGTCACCTGCGCCACCATAGACTCGATCTGTTCGCTGCGTCCGACATGGCAGACGATCGGAATGACAGCGGGACCAATCGCGCGCGCCACTTCTTCCAGTGTCTCCGGCTTGCGCCCGCAGATGACCACCTTCGCGCCTTCCCGCGCAAAAACTTCCGCGATGGCCCGGCCGATTCCCCGGCTGGCGCCTGTTACGAGTGCGACCTTGCCTTTTAGCATCTGTACACCTTGGCATATCATAGATCGCATTGGCACTCGTGGGATTTGAATCCGACACGTCCGTGGTGCGGCCCGGTGAAGCGCTCAACCGCTCCGCGTTGTCGGAGTATCTCAGCAAGAAGCTGCCTGAGGGCGCGACGGGTATCGAAGTGGAACAGTTTCCCAATGGCCACTCCAACCTGGTCTATCTGGTTCGAACGGATGGCCGCGAATATGTTTTGAGGCGCCCGCCGCTCGGGCCGGTCGCGCCGAAAGCGCACGACATGGCGCGCGAATACCGGGTGCTGCAAGCCGTCCATCCGCATTTTCCGGAGGCGCCACGGGTGTTTCTATTGTGCGAAGATCTCTCGGTGATTGGCAGCGCCTTCTTCCTGATGGAGCGGCGGCGCGGGATGGTGATTCGCGATTCGATCCCTCGTGAGCTGGCCGCGATTCCGGATTATCCGCGCCGCGTGAGCGAAGCTTTCATCGATTGCCTGGTGCGCCTGCATTCGATCGACGCTTCTCAACCCACGCTTAGTTCCCTGGGAAAACCCGAGGGATTCGTGGAACGCCAGGTGCGCGGATGGGCGGAACGATGGAACCGCGCCAAGACCGAAGAGCTTCCCGAAATGGATGGAATCATCCGATGGCTGCACCATCGGCTGCCGCCCTCGGTGGATGCAACGCTGGTACACAACGATTACAAGCTCGACAATGTCATGCTGCGTCCCTCGGGAGACTGCGTGGAAGCAGTGCTCGACTGGGAAATGACGACCATTGGAGATCCTCTGGCCGATCTCGGGTTGACGATGTGCTATTGGACATGGGCCAGCGCCGCCGCTGAAGACGATCCACACCCCGCGACGCCTGGCTTGACGTCGCAACCGGGCTGGTACACGCGCGATCGGTTTTTGCAAAGATACGCACAGCAAACCGGGCGCGACCTCACTCACATTCGCTATCACGAAGTTCTCGGGCTCTTCAAACTCGCTGTGATTCTGCAACAGATCTACTATCGTTTTCATCGGGGACAGACGCAGGATGAGCGCTTTCGTACCTTCGATCGGCGCGTGCGCGGGCTGGTCCGGCAAGCGGCGGCGCTCATTGAGCAGGAGCGCCCTTGAGCCGCGTCTACTTAGTCCGGCACGGTCAGGCGGGCACGCGTAAATCCTACGACTCGCTGTCGGATTTGGGGCGGCGGCAGGCGAGAATGCTGGGCGAGTATTTCGTCTCGGAGAAAATTCATTTCGCGGCGGCGTATTCCGGAACGCTGGTTCGCCAAGAGGAAACCGCGGCGGAAGTGCGGGCTGCTTATCGCGAAGCGGGCGTCTGCTTCCCCGAGATTGCGCGGGAACCCGGTTGGAACGAGTTCGATCTGGCGCATGTTTATCAAGCGCTGGCGCCTCAGTTGTGCGCGGAAGATCCGGAATTCGAGCGCGATTACCAGGAACTGGATGCGCAAGCGCGCGCGGCGGCTGAACAACCCGAGGCCAGTGTGAATCGGCGCTGGCTGCCGTGCGATGTGAAGGTGGTGCAGGCGTGGATCCGGGGCCGGCATGCCTACGATGGCGAAAGCTGGCCGGCATTTCGCGAGCGGGTGGCAGCATGCCAGAGTCAAGTGGAACCGGCGGAGCGCGACGCGAACGTCGTAGTCTTTACCTCGGCAACGCCAATCGGAATATGGACCGCGCTGGCCATGGAAATCCACGATGAACGGGCCATGCGGCTGGCGGGCGTGCTGCACAACGCATCCTGCACAGTGATGCGTCTTCACAATGGCGAGCTGCGGCTACATTCCTTCAATGCCATCCCGCACCTCAGCGAGCCTGAACTCCGCACCTATCGGTAGGGCACAAAAAAACAACGAGATTATTCACTTGACAAAAGTTCTGGCGGTGCTTTACGCTAGGGGCACCGAAGCCGCCCGGTGTTTTGCGGCGCTGCGGGCGTTCAGTGCGTTGCGAGATCCAGCGTCCTTCGGCCAGGAGGTCCATGACCATAGCCGCCGGATTCCTTTGTAGTGACGGCGTCCTGGTTTGCGCGGATACCGAGGTTACCGGGGGATTGGGAAAATATCACGTTGCCAAAGTTCGTCACCGGAAAGAAGAGGGTGTTTGCGAGTACCTCCTTTCTGGCGCTGGGAACACTGGCTATGTCGGCATGGCTTTCGATGTGATCGGACAGGCCATTTACAATAGCCGGGCCGATCTGCTCGCAGCAAAGGATTCGGACGATAGATCTAATATTTTCCATACAAAAATGCGCGGGGTTGCGCGCCGATTATTTAAGCATATCCGCGATGTGTATCCATACGATACCGATAAGCCGACATTGGACTTGATTCTCGGCGTGAGGTTCTTGTTCGGTGATGGATCTCCACAGCTTATGCACATTGGCCAGGACGGGTCCGTTGAGTGGGCGCAGGAAATTGTATGCGGCACCGGCGATATTGTGGTACGCAGTTATTTGTCTATCCTCCACACAAAGATCATGCCGATGGAATTGATGAGACCGCTGGCCATGTTCGTAATCTACCAAGCAAAGAAAGTCGGGTTCTCCGTGGGTGGTTCCACCCACGTATACACTCTTCCGAGCGGCGGCGTATATCGACTAGTGGATGAGGAAGGATTAGCCAGACTTACTGAACGGGCGATGCATCTCTGCATGGTGGACGCCCGTGATCCATCATTTTCCAAACACGTCATTGAAACGATGGCGGAAACACTCAAAAACGACATTGTCCAACTCAGAGGAGCGTTGGAAGGCGATGAAGAATCTCTGAAGCGCGCGCGAGAAATGATGGCGGCGGCTCGTGAGCAGAGTAAACAATCGTAGTGCCTGATGGTGATAGCGCCTAATTGAACCGTGCCATGATGGACGCTACAAGGAGCGGATCAAATGAATAGACTGGCGGTTGCGTTGAATCTGTCGGCATTTATCGCCATTGGCGCGTTGTGGGCACAGGAGCTCAAGAATACGCCAATCGCTGAACCGAAGTACATCAATAGTTTTTACGCCTTAGACGCGAGTGGAAAACTGATCGAACTTGAACGCCAGACGGTTACGTTTCACACGAAGATAAGAGCGCTGCCGGGGTACGCATCCATCAAGATGACTACTCAATTCAAGCCGGGTAGTTCATCAGTGCGACTCCCTGCCGATGCGAAATTCGTAGTGCGAGGGCGTTCGCCTATCGATCCGGTGTCACGATTTGAATTACGAGCATTGAAGGCGTCAAAGAGCCACCGTGAGTTTGTAACGACGCAAGGGCACGGTTCTGTTTTTGGCGGATCGGCAACTTCGAATCCATCGGAGGGCGCGGTCGGGATTCGATTCGAGGAATACGGAACGAGTTCGTATCGCATCACGCCAGATAGACCGCTTGCGCCCGGAGAATATGCGGCTCTGCGCAGGAATCTGAGAAGGCCCGCATTTTAGGCTGCTTTCCTGAAGACGACAAATTCGGTCTTGGTGGCCGCCATCCGTTGCGCTTTCAGCAGGAGGTAATGGAGATTCTTATAGC
>Ga0182024_10003866_pt1 | contig 35121 bp, 27 predicted proteins | sample P32metaG_FD_120480 | JGI IMG/M metagenome (GOLD analysis project Ga0182024, IMG submission 120480) | Permafrost microbial communities from Stordalen Mire, Sweden - P3-2 metaG (Illumina Assembly) | ecosystem: Environmental > Terrestrial > Soil > Wetlands > Permafrost | place: Sweden: Stordalen...
AAGCCGAAATTCAAGAGCGACCTGTCAGAGGCAATCCATTCTTCGGCCTCTGCGCTGTTCAGAGTCGGGGCTACCGATAAGGCGACGATGCGGGAATTTGACGAGTCGTGCCTCTCGGTGCCCGCGAAGATGGAGCCCAGGCGGATCAAACGAATTCGCGAGAGCCAGAAGGTGAGCCAGCCGGTGTTCGCCCGCTATCTAAACACGAGCGAATCGACGGTGGAGAAGTGGGAGAGCGGCGCAAAGAAGCCGAGCGGCATGGCACTGAAGCTGCTGGACATTGTGGAAAAGCATGGGCTAAAAGTGCTGGCGTAGGGACGGGGTGGGCAATTTTCGAATTGGCGGTGACACAACCGGAACGTGGGAAGATCACTTCCGCGCCTAGAAATTTGGAGACGGTCAACGGAATCGAGGTCGCAACGGTGGTAGACTCACCTCGTAAGCGATAAGGCTTGAAATTCCACTGTCTGACGGCGGTCAGCACCGGACCTTGAAGCAGCTTTGGGCCCGATACTGCCATTGCGTGCCGCATCTTTCCCTCCTTCGTGATCTCAAATGCAATGATCACTGTCCCGGACACTCTTGCCACCATGTCTCCATGTGGCAGAACTGGTTCTACTCGGTGTGTAATCAAAGACTCAGCCGCCTTGGGAGCAATGAAGAAATACACACCATTTTGAATGAGCTGTTGTAGGAACTCCTTCGATGTCACTTGATCTAGTTGCTCTCCGGGTTCGTGCGGGCCTAGAGCAACGGCTAACAGCAGCAAAAATTTTGAGGTTTTCATCGCGCTTAAGTCTACCTTGGAACGTCCTCGAAGAGCGCTGTTGCGACATTTCGAGACGATTGCCGCCAATTCGGAAGTTCTGCGGGTGCGAATGGGAAGGGAAGCTTCGGGTCCTGGCGCGGGAGCGGCAGGACCCGGATGAATGCACGATGCATATAGGAGCTAGAGAGCCGACTCGCCGCGCTCGTCGTTGCGGATGCGGATGGCTTCGTCGATCCGGCTGACGAAGATCTTTCCATCGCCGATGCGGCCAGTGCGCGCCGCGCTCATGATGGCCTGGATTGCGCTTTCCTTCAGATCATCTGTGATAACGAGCTCGATCTTGACCTTGGGAAGAAGGTCTACCGTATACTCACGTCCGCGATAGAACTCAGTATGGCCCTTTTGGCGGCCGTGGCCGCGGGCTTCAAGAATGGTCATACCTTCGATGCCGGCTTCGAGCAGGGCATCTTTTACTGCGTCCAGCTTCGACGGCTGGAGAACCGCTTCGATCTTGAGCATGTGCCAGAGCCTCATTACAGCATTTCCGGAAAGCGATCGGAGAACATTGTTTCCAAAAATGCTTATGACAGCCTATCAGTCCGAGCGGCTGTGTGGACTGACGGGGTAGAAACTTTTCAACAGAAGATAAACAAACCTGTTTACGAATTGAGATCGTACCCTTCCTCGCCGTGTTGCGAGAGATCGAGGCCTGCCGATTCTTCTTCTGCCGAGACGCGCAGCCCGATCACCTTATCGACGACGAACAGGAGCACAAATGTGCCCACGACGGAGATGCCCCAGGCAACGCCGACACCCGCTGCCTGGTTGAGAACCTGGCGCCAGTGGCCATCGATCGCACCAGTGGGAACGCCGTTTCCAAAGGCAGCGTTAATGGCGCTGGTAGCAAAAAAACCTGTCATCAGCGCACCCAAAGTGCCGCCCGCTCCGTGCACGCCAAAGGCATCGAGCGAATCGTCGAAACCCAGGCGGCTCTTGACCTCAAAGACCATGAACGAACAGAAAGCCCCGGCAATAACGCCGATAAGCAACGCAGAGAACGGTTGCACGAACCCCGAAGCCGGCGTAATGGCAACGAGGCCGGCGACGGCACCCGAAATCGCTCCCAAAGCTGTGGGCTTCCCGTTGTGGATCCATTCAGCGATGGTCCAGCCGAAGGCCGCGGCCGCGGCTGCGAAATGGGTGTTGACGAAGGCGCTCGTAGCCAGTGGGCCGGAGCCGAGAGCGCTGCCGGCGTTGAAGCCAAACCAGCCAACCCACAACAGGCACGCACCGATAAAGCTGAGCACCATGGAATGCGGCGGCATGTTCGTGTGGGGATAACCGAGACGCTTGCCCAGATAAATTGCGGTGACGAGTGCGGAAACGCCGGAGGTGATGTGTACCACCGTCCCGCCGGCGAAGTCGAGGCTGGGAATATGGCCGCCATTCGCATTCAGAAGCCCACCAACCCCCCAAACCATATGGGCCATCGGGCAATAGACAAACAACGACCAGAGAGAGAGAAAGACGGCCATGGCACTGAACTTCATCCGCTCGGCGAAAGCGCCTGTAATCAGTGCCGGCGTGATGATGGCGAACATGAGCTGATAGACCATATAGGTCTGTTCGGGAATCGTCGCTGCATAGTCGGTGTTGGGCGTTAGGCCAACGCCGTGCAGGAATGTGTGCTCAAATCCGCCGATGAAAGCATTGCCGTGGCCAAAGGCGAGCGAGTAACCGAGGATGGCCCACAGAATCGTGACCAACCCCATCATGGCGAAGCTTTGCATCATGGTGCCGAGAATGTTTTTGCGGCGGACAAGTCCGCCATAGAAGAGCGCAAGGCCCGGGCCGGTCATGAGCAGAACCAGCGCGGCCGATACCAGCATCCAGGCATTGTCAGCATTCATTTGTGCGTTTTGAACGGACCGCTGGAGGGCGGCGATTTCGGCTTGTGTTGCCGGGGCCGATGCAGGTCCCTGTGCCGACGCTATAACTGGAAGGACAAACATCGCGGATAAGAGCAGCAACTTGCGAGTACAACTCATTTTGACTTCGCTCCGAAAGATCCCGCGGGCGAATGCGGGGAGATGAAAACCAAATTGCTTAGCAGACAACAAAACCGGGAGGCTTTTTGCTTCAAAATCCCGCTGCAAACGGAGCGGAACATTCGAGAAGTCTCGCCGCATGCGCGACGCCCGGTGGCTTCCTGCATGAATTTGGTGAACATTGGAGAATAGCGCAAGCCGTCGCGTTGCACATGAGGATTTCGTAGAGCCGCCAAATTCTTTGCGTAGGGACAACAGTGCGAGTCTGTCGAATCGCTTCCCAAATCCTTGCATGCTTGTCTCTGAGCGATTTGGAGTTATAGTAGTTGCATGGCGGCAACGCAGGAGCGCGATCGCTACGTCTTCGGTGCATTAGAAAGCAGTGCGCAGAATCGCGCCAAGCTCAAGGAAGTCAACTACGGTTTTGAGCAGCCCGAGGGGGTCCTTCTTACCTCGCTCGATTTCGCTGTGAACTGGGTTCGCAAGAGCTCAGTATGGCCCGTCACTTTCGGTCTGGCATGCTGCGCTATCGAGATGATGTCGATGGGCGCATCGCGCTTCGACATCGCGCGATTCGGCGCCGAAGTCTTCCGGCCCTCTCCACGACAGGCAGACCTGATGATCATTGCCGGCCGGGTCTCTCAGAAAATGGCGCCCGTGATCCGGAGGCTCTACGATCAAATGCCGGAGCCAAAATGGGTTATATCCATGGGCGCCTGCGCCACTTCCGGTGGTGTCTTCAACAACTACGCAATCGTGCAGGGAGTGAATCAGGTGATTCCGGTGGACGTTTATGTGCCTGGATGTCCACCACGTCCTGAGCAACTCCTGTACGCAATTACGCTTCTTCAAGAGAAGATTCAACGCGAACCACGCAGTTTGCTGAAAACCCTCAACGCCGAATAAGCCCTTGAATGCCTGGGAAAGCTAGGCTCTCAAAGCTGCTGAACACAGGGAAGGTTCTGGGGGTAGTTTGGGTCCCGAAAGTTCTCGTGTTTGGGGGAGTGTCAGTTGGTGGCAACTTGCTCAAAAAGTGTCCTCTCAGACTCTCCTCTATGGTACGCTTACCGATGTCGTCTCAACAGTTTCCGTACCAACTTCAGTGAGCAAATTTGACCAGACCTGAACGCGGATTCAGTGAGCAAATTGACTAAACGGGAAACAGAGCAACTCAATCGCTGTCCCCCAAAAGACAAAAACCAGATTGATTGCGGAGGATAAACCAGAATGCATTTTGGAAAATTGAAATCCCTGAGCCGGACGCTTGCGATCACGTGCCTTGCGTTCACCCCGATCGCATTGGCAGCCCAGGATGCCCCCAAACCCGCGCCAACCACCAATCCAGCCGACTATGCGTCCCGCTGGGACATTTTTGCCGGATACAGTTACCTCGCTCCCAAAGGGACTGTGAACGTTCCTCAACCAAGCGGTACGACGCTTCCTTTCAACTACAACGCCGTGAATCTCGGTGGGTTGTTCAGCGGAGCCTACTACTTCAACAAGTATGTTGGCGCGCAGCTGGAATTCGGAGTCCACGAATGGGGTGATGCCGGTTCAAACGGCAGTAATAACGGCACCGAGGGAAATGACGACGGATTTATAACGGGTTCGGGTGGCATCATCTTCCGCTATCCCACCGCGGACATTACACCCTTTGTTCACGCGCTCGTTGGCGGAGCGCTCATCAATGGTCCTGATAAGAATCCCAATACCTGGGGCCCCGACCTCACGGTGGGCGGCGGTATGGACTACGAAACGCCGCTCTTTAACCACCATCTCGCCATCCGGATCTTCCAGGCCGACTATTCATATATGCACGCCGACTTTGGTCCCGGCATATACGGCGGACGTGCCAACATCAATGCGGCGCGTTTGAGCGGCGGCCTTGTATTCCACGCTGGATCGATCGCCCCGCCGCCTCCGCCGACCATCGCATGCTCGGCCAGCCCGACAACCGTATTCCCGGGTGACCCAGTCACCGTAACCGCGACAGCCAACGGGCTCAATCCGAAAGAGAATGCCATCTACACCTGGAGCGGCGACGGTGTGACGGGCAATGGCACAACTGCTACGGTTGCGACCGGCTCCCTGGCTCCCGGAAGCTATACCGTGAAGTGCGGAGTGAAAGAAGGCAAGCCTGGCAGGGAAGGTCTGAAGCCGTGGCAGGTTGCCGACAGCTCGACCACCTTTACCGTGAAGGATTTTGAGCCTCCAACCATTAGCTGCTCCGCAGATCCAAGCACGATCAAGCCTGGCGACACAGCGACGTTGACCGCAACAGCGGTTAGTCCGCAGAACCGTCCGCTGACCTATAGCTTTAATGCCACGGCAGGCACCGTAACTCCGTCCGGCTCCACGGCAACATACAACTCGACCGGAGCGCCGAGCGGAACTGTCGATGTCACCTGCAACGTGGCGGACGATAAGGGCCATACAGCAACCTCGACCGCAACGCTGACAATTCTTCCACCGCCTCCTCCGCCGGGACCCTCGCCGGAGCAAATCCGTCTCGAAGCGCGCCTGGCGCTCCACAGTATCTTCTTCGCGACCGCTCAGCCTCGTGCGCAGCATCCGGAGGGAGGCCTTGTGCCGAGCCAGCAGCAGACTCTCACCACATTGGCATCGGATTTCAAGAGCTATCTCGCCATCAAGCCTGACGCTCACCTGATGTTGACTGGCCATGCCGATCCGCGTGGCTCGGTTGAATACAACCAGGCCCTCACCGAACGCCGTGTCAACCGCGCAAAGGCCTTCCTGGTAGAACAGGGAGTTCCCGAGAATGCGCTTGAGACGAGCGCCGTGGGCAAGGAACAGCAACTCTCCGCTGACCAGGTGAAAGCTCTCGTCGAGCAGAATCCTGACTTGAGCGACGCGGAAAAGAAGAAGGTTCTGCACAGATTAGGCGTCATTGTCCTGGCGCAAAATCGGCGTGTCGACGTCACCTTAACCAACACGGGCCAACAATCGGTGCAACTGTATCCGTTCAACGCCGCCGATTCGATGACTCTTCTCAGTGAAAAGGCTCCAACGCCCAAAAAGAAAGCTGCTCCAAAGAAGCCGTAGACGTGAAACACTTGCCTACGAAAATGCAAATGAAGTAAACCAGCAGGGGGGCGAAAGTCGCTCCCCTGAAGCACGGATGGCGGTACTTGTTCGGCTTGATTACGAAGGAGAATCGTATGCAATGGCGCGGATTGAAGTCTGTTTGTCTGGTTCTTATTGCGGTGAGTTTTACGCTCGTACCGATGGGGTGCAAAAAGCAACCACCGATCACCCTTTCGGCCCAGGCTGCTCCACCTGCGGTGTTCCCGGGTGAACCGGTAACCGTATCGGCGACTGCCGGGTCGCTTTCCACCAAGAAGAACAACAACGTCGTTTATAGCTGGTCGGGACAGGGTGTCAACGGCAATGGTCCAACAGCCGCAGTGGCCACTGATTCGCTGGCGCCCGGCGCGTACACGGTGAAGGCGGAAGTGAAGGAAGGCAAGAAGGGCAAGGAAGGCTTGAAGCCCGGTCAGACGGCGGACGCCACTGCCAACTTCACAGTGAAGGAATTCGAGCCGCCGACGATCAGCTGCTCGGCGAGCCCAACTACCATCAAGCCGGGTGATACTGCGACGGTTACAGCGACCGGCGCAAGCCCGCAAAATCGGCCCCTGACCTACAGCTACTCGGCTGCGGCGGGATCGGTCAACGGCACCGGCACAACTGCGGAATTCAATTCGACGGGTGCCCCAACAGGCTCAGTCGATATCACCTGCAAGGTGTCCGACGACAAGACCCACATGGCGACGGCCACCACGACGGTGACGATTGTTGCGCCACCGCCGCCGCCGCAACCGCATGCGCAAGCGCTTTGCGGTCTTTCGTTTGATACCGACAAAAAGCGTCCGACACGTGTGAACAACGAAGCCAAGGCCTGCCTTGACGAAGTTGCTCTCGACCTGCAGAAGCAGGCCGACGCGAAGGTCTTCATCGTTGGCGAATCGGATGCCAAGGAGAAAGCGAAGACCGAGAAACAAGCCAAGTATGCCGCCAAGCACAAGCACGCGAAGGTGATGGACGCTGCCGCGCAACGTGCAGTGAATGCCAAGGCCTATCTGGTGGAAGAGAAGGGCATCGATGCTTCCCGGGTGAGTGTGGCGACCGGTACGGAAGACGGCCAAAAAATAGAGACCTACCTCGTGCCTGCCGGAGCGAATTTCAGCTCCGACGTGCAGGGAACCACGCCAGTGGATGAGTCGACGGTGAAGGCTGAGGCGCGCAAAGAGCTGCATCATCGCTAACGTGCGACGAAAGCCGCGGGGAATAAAGACCGCGTATCGCCTGAAAAGTGATACGCGGCCCCGCAAATGAAGCAATCCTTAAAATGCCGCTGCGAGCGGATGGACAGGGCAGCGAAGATTCCTCGGTGGTATTTGGAGGTTGACCGGCATCCGGTCAGCCTCTTTTCATTGTTCTTGGAGATCTTTTCAATCTTGGCGCTGCTTTTAGTGACGAATCGCGCGTATAGGTTCTTTCGGATCTGTTTCCCGCGCAGATGGGTTTCATATCTTCTAACCGGTTTGTTCTCGATCGCGGCCGCGCTCGGCCAGTCGGCGTCGACGCCTTGGAATGCCGTGGGCCCCGATGGAGGAGATGCACGATCTATTGCGGCTATCCCGGGCGATCCTGCGCATCTTTTTCTTGGCACCACGAATAGCTGGATTTATGAGTCGACGGACGGTGGCGTCAGCTGGCATCGTCTCGCGAAGCTCGAGTCAACGGACGACCTGGTCATCGATCACATCGTGGTCGACTCGGCAAATCCTGCCACTTTGTATGCGGCGGCGTGGACTCTGGGCCATCCCGGCGGCGGCCTGTGGATGAGCCGCGATGGCGGCAAAAACTGGAACCAATCCGCAGGGCTAAGTAGTCAATCAATTCGCGCGTTTGTACAAGCGCGCTCGAACCCAGCAATGCTTTTTGCAGGAACACTGGAAGGAGTTTTTCGCAGCTCCGACGGCGGCGCGACGTGGGAACAGATCAGTCCCAAGGGGAGCAGCGAGATTCACGAGATCGAGTCGTTGGCCGTCGATCCCGCCAATCCTGACATCGTGTATGCGGGCACATGGCATCTTCCCTGGAAGACGACCGATGGCGGCAAGAACTGGCGCAACATCAAGAAAGGCATGATCGACGACTCCGACGTCTTCTCGATCATCGTCGATCCTGAAAAGCCGAGTGTCGTCTACGCCAGCGCGTGCAGCGGTATTTACAAGAGCAACAATGGTGGCGAACTGTTCCGCAAGATTCAGGGCATTCCTGCCACCGCGCGCAGAACGCGCGTCCTGCGGCAGGATCCGGAGCACCTCGACGTGTTGTACGCCGGAACCACGGAAGGGCTCTACAAGACAACCGACGCCGGCAAGACCTTCAAGCGCATGACCAGTCCGGATGTGATCGTGAACGACGTGAACATCGATTCCGCCGATCCAAATCACGTTTTGCTCGCGACGGATCGGGGCGGCGTTCTTGCAAGCCACGATGGGTTCGCGACATTCGTGCCCGCGAACGCAGGAATCTCAGCACGCAAAGTCGATGCATTGCTGGTGGACAACCGCGATCCGCAACGAATCTTTGCCGGCGTGGTGAACGACAAGACCTATGGAAGCGTGTTCGTCTCCAGCGGCAGCGGTATGCAGTGGAAGCAGGTGGCCGATGGGCTCGATGGGCGCGATGTGTTCGCGCTCGCGCAGTCGCCGGAAGGTACGGTCCTGGCCGGGACAAATAGGGGCATCTTCGCGCTGGAGCCAGACGCCGCAGCTTGGCAGCCGAGGAACTTGATCACCTACGCTCCTGCGAAAACGACGACCGTGCCCGTCAGCAAAGCCCGCGTCGACGGAAAGAAGCGCTTGCAAGCAAAGCCACAGGCGAGAGAAAAATCGCACGCGACCGATCAGTCGCACGAGATCGACGGGCGTGTTTTTGCAATGGACCTTTCTGGCGATGCGTGGCTTGCTTCAACCTCCGGCGGACTCTACACCAGCAAAGACAAGGGAGCCACCTGGCAGGGAGGGCCTGTGATGGGTGTCGTCGGCTACCTCTCCGTGGCCTCTGACGGTGCGCTGATGGCCACTGCCCGCCCGGATGCCGTGGTAGTCTCCCAGGATGCCGGCCAGAACTGGTGGCCCGTGAGTATTCCCATCGCGCTGACCCGCATCCATCGCGTCGCATTTTCGCCCGATGGAACACTTTGGATCGGGGGGCGCGAAGGGGTGTATTTCACGCGTGACAAGGCCAAAACATGGATGTGGGTTAATCGGCTACCGCTGGTCGACATTGACGATCTTTACTACGACGCTCAATTGGGCAACGTCTTGGTCAGTTCGCGCGGTAGCGACTTCGTGTATGCTATCGATGCCAAAACTCTCGATTGGAAGTGGTGGCAGACCGGATATAAACTTTCTGCAGTGCGTGCCGTGGGAAGACGTCTGCTCGCGGCGTCGCTCGAAGACGGTGTCCTGATGGAGCCGCGTTCCGGAGAAGCCGAAATTGGCCAGCGGTAGTCTCATCTGCCGAGATCGCGAAACTTCGGTATCATCGAAACATGCAGGCTGAGTCCTCCGGTCCTCGCTCAAACGCCGCCTTTCGGACGTACGATCCGCGCCTGGAGTCCATTGCATCCAAGGTGCTGGGACAGGAGCGGCTTGACTTCGACGATGGCCTTGCGCTGTATGGTTCCGCCGATGTGCTGGCCGTGGGTTGGCTCGCGAACCATGTGCGCGAGCGGATGCATGGCGACGTTACCTACTTCAATGTCAATCGCCATATCAATCCAACGAACGTGTGCGTAGCGGCGTGCAAGCTGTGCGCCTTTGGCCGCAAAAAGGGCGACCCTGCTGGATACACCATGGCGTTGGAAGAAGCGTGGGCGACAGCCGCCTCCGGCTACTCCGAAGCGGTGACGGAATTTCATATCGTAGGCGGACTGCATCCCGACTTACCACTTGAATACTTTCTCGACTTGGTGAGCGGCCTCAAAGAGCGCTTCCCGAAGGTGCACGTCAAGGCGTTCACCATGGTTGAAATCGCATTTCTTGCTCGACGCGCGAAACTCTCGGTGGAGCAGACTTTGATCAAGCTGCGCGACGCTGGGGTCGATTCAATGCCCGGCGGCGGAGCGGAAATCTTCTCCGCGCGCGTGCGCTCCATCATCTGCGATCACAAAATCGATGGCGAAGAATGGATCGAAACTGCCCGGCTCGCGCACAAACTCGGCTTCCGTTCGAATGCGACTATGCTTTACGGTCACATCGAGAACAACGAAGACCGGGTGGACCACCTGCTGAAGCTCCGCGCGCTTCAGGACGAAACCGGCGGCTTCCAGACCTTCATTCCCCTCGCGTTTCACCCGGAAAACACACCGCTTGATCATTTGCCGGTAACCACGGGACTGACGGACATCCGCCAGATCGCAGTAAGCCGCCTGCTGCTCGATAACTTCCCGCACATCAAGGCCTACTGGCAGATGCTCACGCCCAAGATCGCGCAGATCGCGCTCCGCTTCGGCGCCGACGATCTGGACGGCACAGTCATCGAAGAGAAAATCTATCACGATGCAGGCGCAACGACTCCTCAGGGCATGACGCGCAAGGATCTCTGCCGCTTAATTACCGAGGCTGCCCGGGTCCCGGTGGAGCGAGACACGCTGTACCGCGCCGTGACGCGCAGCGAGGACACCTTTACAGTGGCGGTCTGAGCCCGCGAGAAAGAGGCGAGTGCCATGATCGAGTTTGGTCCTGCCGCAGTGATCGGACTTTGCGTCGGATTCTTCTGGGGCATCGGTTGCTCGCTTGCCATCCTCTATTCCATCTATCTTGGTGGCTACCGCAAAGCCGTCGAGGACTCGCTCGCGCCGGAGAAGTCAAAGCGCTATAACGAGACGCTGGCGAAGATCCGAACTCGCCTCGCGGCCAAAGACTCCTAAGCGGGATTCTTAGTCTGATATCATCCGATGTTGTCGATAGCACTTTCGTGTTAGTTCTGTTGCGACTTTGGTGCGGTTCGCAAATGATTCCATTCAATTACAGTCAATTTTGAATACAAATTCCCTAACTCTTTGCGATATTCTCTCGCTACCGATTTTTGATTACATTCTGTTCGATATGAATTAAGTGCGGCGTATCTAAGTCGTAATTTGCCCGATTGGGATCCCCCAAAAATCCTTGTCTTGCGCGATCCCTCGAGATTTCGTCGGGAGAAGCTAGTTGCTGAGCATCAACCGGCCTTACTTAAGGAGCGATCGAAGAGTTCGGCATGACCCAGGTTCGATTTGCTAACGGCACACGAAAATACCTTCCTTATCTGGATGGTGTGCGAGGATATGGATTCCTCCTGGTCTTCCTTGTCCACTATTTTTCGCCCGATCAAATTGCTCGTCCAGGAGGCATAGCATTTAGATTCTGGACGGGGCTGGAGCCAATTACTTTCCTTGCAGTCCCTGTTTTTTTTGTGCTTTCCGGATACCTGATTGGCGGCATTTTATATGGCACTCGGAATCGGGAAGGATATTTCAGGGTTTTCTATTGTCGTCGAATTGTTCGTGTGTTTCCCGTTTACTACTTAGCATTGCTCATCATCGGATGTGCTGAAGCTTCTCTGCGATTCCCGCTCGGTCGTTATTTTTGGACTCACTTTCTGTTTATCCAGAATCTTTTTCCAGACTTTACAAGCCCAAGCCATCATAGTCCCGCTGTCCTGATTCACTACTGGTCATTGGCCACCGAGGAACAGTTCTACTTACTTTGGCCGCTGGTAGTCTGGTTCTTTCCCGAACGCAGGAAGCTTTTTGGAATCGCCAGCTTCTTAATCATCCTCATCTGTGGTATTCGTCTTGCAATTTCTCACTTTTTCTCGTTTCCCTTTCAAATTCGGTATTTCAGCTACACCCGTGCTGACGCTATCCTTTTGGGTGTTTTGCTGGCTCTCATCTACCACGAGCCGGTATTCGAGCGGATCAAGCCTTTCGCGAAATGGATCGCTATGGCCGGAATTGCAACGATGGTCGTTTGGGCGTTACGGAAGGGAGAAGCTTGGCCAAACACGTTTCGGGGCGTACAAGTCTTGATCCCTTGGATCAACTTCACAGCGGTAGCGATCATCATCGCCGCATTGGAAGAGAAAAGCTGGTTGAATCGAGTCTGCAGCAAACGGTGGATATGTTGGATTGGCAAGCGGAGTTATAGCTTATATATCGTTCATTTCACTTATTACCGTTGGTTCGCTGGCTTTGTGATCCCGCATCTTGCAAGCCACATTCCGTATGTCCCCTCGGTCCTGGTTTCGGGTGCGCTTGCGCTTTCTCTTACGGCCTCTTTGGGCATGCTAAGTTATCGATTCATCGAGACGCCGGCTCAAGGTCTGAAACAACGCCTGAAGTACGGCCCGGTAAAAGAGGATAGCTCGTCTCAAAGGCTCAGTGAGAAGGTCCTCGTCGGCACCGGCGCCTAGCTCGGTTGCCGCACCACAATGCCGTCATTCATCGGAGGCTCGCATATTCCGCCTCGCCGGAACCTGCAGCGAAGACAGCTTCACGGCGGCGGCGGCGCACTTTGTTGCAGAATCAATACAACTTAGGTGTAGATCACAAAGGAGCCGATCGAATGTAGAGTGGGATTTGAATAGAGTATCGCCAATCCTTTTTTCGTGTCGAAATCAGAGAAGAGAGTCGGCTTTCGACCAAATTCAAAGTTGTACATACACGCGATTGGTTTGAATCCATTGAACGAGAGATTACCAAGACTATCGATTTTGTCTATCCAGCAAGGGCGATCCCTGACCTGAAATGTATCTACCCCCGCTGCGGAATTAGCGTTTGCCATTTCTAGAACCGGCGGTTGTGCGAGTCTGCATGGGCCAAATTCAAAGCGTAAACCGCGTTCGAAGATATGTCCCGTGCCTGGAAGGTATTCGGGGCTACGGCTTCCTTCTCGTCTTCTGCGGTCACTACTTCATGCCAGCACAATTGGCACATCCAGGGACCATCCGGATCAAATTGCTGACATCGTTTTCGTCTCTCGGACTCTTTGCGGTCCCGGCTTTCTTTGTACTTTCCGGATATCTGATCGGCGGCATCTTGTATGACACCCGTGACAGAGAGGGATACTTCAGAGTCTTCTACTCTCGTCGAATTTTGCGGGTCTTTCCTGTCTTCTATCTGACGTTGCTGGCGATTGCGTGTTTCTACGCAATCCGGGGAATCGTTCCGAATCATCTCTTTTGGGTTCACTTCCTCTATATCCAAAATCTGCTTCCAAGCTACACGGAATGGAATAGCGCGCCCGTCGCGATGATCCATTTCTGGTCGCTGGCGGTAGAAGAGCAGTTCTATTTGCTTTGGCCGCTCGTCGTCTGGTTGTTTCCCGGTCGGCGAAAGCTCATTGGTATCGCGAGCGCACTCATCGCCTTCTGCTTCGCTCTTCGCCTCCTGGCGCCGCTCGTGTCGATCACGCCGCGCCAAATCCTTTACTTCACCCCGACGCGGGTGGATGCCATCTTGTTAGGAGTTGTCCTGGCACTTATTCATCCGAATGCAGTTTTTGATCGGATTAAACCTTTCGCGAAATGGATCGTGCTGTCTGCAGGTGCCACAGTAATGCTGCTGGCCAACTGGAAGGGCGCAGATTGGCTGAGAACCTATCAAGGCGTGGAGGCATTGATTCCCCTCGTAAACGTGACAGCAGTCGCGATCGTCATTGCAGTAATGGAAGAAAACAGTTTGCTGAATCGACTCTGCAGCCAACGATGGGTATGTTGGCTCGGGAGTCTCAGCTACAGTTTGTACGTCTTTCATCTCACCTTCTACCACTTCTTCATGGACTCCCTGGCCCCTCGGCTTTGCACGTATATGGGATATCCGTACGCGGTCCTGATATCGGGTACGCTGGCATTTGCCCTGACATTGTTGCTGTCCATCTTGAGTTACCGCTTTGTCGAAGGGCCGATCATGAACCTGAAACGACACGTGAGGTATGGCGCCGCCCAACCGCTCGTCACTTCGCATAAGGTTGGAGAACGGGTCCTCGTGAGCGCAGGTACATAGCCTACTGCCGCACGATTGCTCCGTTCTTCATCACAAAGCTCACGTGCTCCACAACGCTGATGTCGTCGAGGGGATTTCCCGGGACGGCGACAACGTCTGCATAGTAGCCCGGTTTTAGTTCGCCGATCTTTCCCTCCCACCCCAGCAATTTCGCGCCGTTGATCATGTCAGCCTGGAGTACGGCCAGCGGCTTCATGCCGTATTGCACCATCAGCGCCAATTCATGTGCCTGCGTTCCATGCGGAAACGGCCCCACGTCGGAACCGACGGCGAATGGAACACCTGCCGCAACCTGCTTCTTGAACTCGCGAATCTTGTAGTCGAGCAAGGCTGCCTCGGTCGCAGCCTCTTGTGCAGTAGATCGATTGTGCGCAAAGTAATCGAAAATGGTAAACGTGGGCACAGCAAAGATGCCCTTTTCCCGCATCAGGCGCATGGTTTCGTCGCTCAACTGCGTGGCATGGTCAATTGAGGCCACGCCGGCCTGCGCCGCGTAGAGGGTCCCAGGCTCGCCCATGGCGTGTACACCGACCGTGGTTCCCAGGCGGTGCGCTTCCTCGACCGCAGCAGTCAGCTGCGCCGTGGTGTATTGATACGGCGTGTGGAGTACTCCGTCGATCATGCGATCCGGTCCGGTTTCGTAGATCTTGGCGAAATCCGATCCCTCCTTGTACTGTTCGCGCATCACCTCGATCATCTGTTCTGAAGAATTGGCGTAGTCGGCATTCGAGAGGACGTGCTGGGCCGGGTTGTAGCGGTTCGCGTCTTCGTGACCGCCAAGAATGTCAATGGCATTGCCGCTGATGCGCATGCGCGGGCCGAGGATGAGCCCAGTGTCAATCGCAGTGCGAATCGCAGTATCGGCGGAGCCCGCACCTTCCGTGCCCATGTCGCGCTCGGCGGTGAATCCGGCAAGAAGATCTGCCTTGGCTGCCTGCTCGGCGAGGATCACGCGCCAGGGAACAGATTCCTCCACGGTCTGCAGATCCTCAGCCCCTGGATGCAGGAAGAGATGCACATGCGCGTCGATAAGTCCGGGTAGCAGCGTCGTGTCACCCAGGTCGATGACGCGTGCACCCTGCGGATGCTCGACCGTTGCCCCCACAGCCCGAATGCGATTTCCTTCAACCAGAATTTCGCCCGGTTGGAGCAGGGTGCCTGTGTCCACCTGGAGCAGTCGCGCGGCGTGCAGCACAATGGTCGTTGATTCCGGTGGCTGCGCCGCAACAAATCCAATCGACAGATATGACATTAGCGTGAAGACAAGAATCCCACGGAGCGTGAAAAAAGGAAGTCGTCGCATGAGTATGACTATGCCGCTGCCGCCCATAAGTTGTCGATGGACAATTTTGGGATTACTCAAAGTCGTGGTTTAGATGGCCGGGGTGCTATTCCTGGATCGAAGTCGAGGTTCGCGTTTTGTCGGAACTTGCGCAAGGTAGATGAATGACAAATGCAGCGCCCGTGCGCCCATCACCATCATCGGCAATGTTAGAATTCCGGCGATCGATTGCGCGTTGTCTTGCACAGGCTGGAGAAGAGTCTGATCAAAGGAACACAATCCGGATTGCACACAGTGCTTGGTCTCGACATTGGCGGCACAAAGACGGCATGCGTCGAGGGTTCGGTCAGGGGCGAGGTCCTGCAGCGGGTCGAGATTCCCACTCACGCGTCCGCACCTTTTTCGATCACGTTTCCTCTGATTGTGCGGCATGCCGGTGAACTAATCCGCACTGCAAAGAACAGCAATCGAACAATTGCCGCGATCAGTGTTTCCGTGGGAGGTCCGCTCAAAATAGATGAGGGAGTCTTGATCAACCCCCCGCACCTACCCGGCTGGCATCATGTCGCGCTGAAGAAGTGTTTGCTGCAGGAATTCCCAAAGATTCCAGTTTTGATCGAGCACGATGGCAATGCCGGGGCCCTTGCGGAATTTCATTTCGGCGTGGGGAAGGGGCGGCGCGATCTGAAGCATCTTGTCTTCCTGACATTCGGCACCGGGGTAGGCGCCGGGCTCATCCTCAATGGAGAAATTCTTCGCGGAGCAAGTGACACAGCTGGGGAAGTAGGTCATTGGCGCCTGGCTGAAGATGGACCGCTCGGGTTCGGAAAGAGGGGTTCGTGGGAGTCGTTTGCATCGGGCGTGGGGTTGGTCGAACTTGCCGCCCAGATGTTTCCTCGCCGGTGGGCGTCGACGACTCCGATTCGCGTCCTTGTGGAGAACATGCTCGCGAACGATGCTGAGGCATTGCAGGTCGCCGAAGTGGCAGGCAAGTGGATGGGTCGAGGTTTGGCGTTGCTGATCGATGCGTTGAACCCCCAAGTCATCGTCTTTGGCTCGCTCGGCGTGGCTCTGGGTGAGCGCGTGCTGGGACCCGCGCGTAAAGTGATCGCCGAAGAGGCGCTCCCCCAGGCTGCTGCCGCATGCGAATTGCTGCCATCCGCGCTGGGGAAACAGATCGGCGACGTGGCAGCCCTGATGGCGGCCCTCACGGATCACTCGATTCGATCCGTGCTGGAAACGGGCTTGTGAGAAGCGGGCGTGCTGGTTGTGACAAGACGAAAGAGAATCTTTCTACGCCCGGCGCCTATGACTCTTCCGTTCTTGTAAGTTAGTTACGGATATGGGTGGTGCTTGTTACCTGTGACTGCAGTTAGCAAGTTACTTTACTGGGTGACCTATTCATCACTTCTAGATCTGCTTGTTCCAGCGCTCTGTTCTTGTGATTCGAGGGGTTTGCACATAGATACATTCTGTAAATCAACCCACTTTTTCACAACTTTAGATAACTCGCTCTCTGAACGAAGTCGACCCCGTGGTACTATCGCACCGAGGTTAAACAAATGCCAACTAACAGCTACGATAGTGCCTTTGAACAGGCCAGCAATGATCGTGTTGAAGTCCGCGTCGCAATCGAAAAGCTTCTCACCCGCGGCGAAATGCTCGACAAGCTTCTGGAATGCCTGGCGCCATTTGTCTCAAGCCCAAAGCCAGTCGGCGAATCGGAAACTGTTCACGAAAGCCACGAACATCATTCGGAAGAACACCAGTCTCACGAGACCCCAGTTCATCACGAAGGGTAGCGAAGACGGGGTTGGCGATCCGGATCGCGTGAGCGACACGAGACCGCTATTGCAGTCGCTTTAGGACTGCTCTTAGTTCCTGGTGAGCCACGCGCGAGAGAAATGCGTCGGGGTTAGGAACGCCGAGCATTGGATTTGCATTTCCATCGAGGCCCCCCTCGAAGGTTTTTCAATACGCTGCGATTCCGGTGAGGTGCTGGCCGAGAATCAGAGCGTGAATGTCATGCGTCCCCTCGTATGTCTTCACAGATTCCAGATTCATCATGTGGCGCATGATGGGATAGTCCTCCGTGATGCCGTTGGCGCCCAGGATGTCGCGCGCCTTCCGAGCCGTTTCGAGAGCCATCCATACATTGTTGCGCTTGGCCATCGAAATGTGCTCGTGGCCCACTGTACCCGCATCCTTCATACGACCGACATGCAGTGACAGCAGCTGTGCTTTCGAGATCTCGCTTGCCATCCAAACCAGCTTTTCCTGAATCAACTGGTGGCTGGCAATCGGCTGCCCGTGAAATTGTTTTCGAGTCTTTGCATATTGCAGAGCCGTGTCGTAACAAGCCATGGCTGCGCCGATTGCCCCCCAGCTGATTCCGTAGCGCGCCTGGTTCAGGCACATCAGCGGACTCTTGAGTCCGCCAGAACCCGGCAACAGATTGGCGGTAGGTACATGGACGTCCTGCAGAGAGAGACCGCTGGTGACGGAAGCGCGCAGTGACCACTTGCCATGAACCTCGTGCGCTTTGAAACCGGGACGATCTGTCTCGACAAGGAATCCGCGGACCTTATTGTCTTCGTTTTCGACCTTTGCCCAGATCACGGCCACGTCCGCGATGTTGCCTGACGTGATCCACATCTTCTCGCCGTTGAGAATATAGTCATCACCGGACTTGCGTGCTGTGGTAGTCATGCCGCCCGGATTGGAGCCAAAGCCCGGTTCCGTGAGTCCGAAGCAGCCAAGCTTTTCTCCGGTGGCCAGGACGGGCAGCCACGCGTTCTTTTGCTCGTCCGATCCGAATGTGTAGATGGGATACATGACCAGCGCGGACTGCACGCTGACGAAGCTGCGAAACCCCGAATCGCCGCGCTCCAGCTCCTGCATCACCAGTCCATATTCGACGTTGGACATGCCGGCGCATCCGTAGCCCTCGAGATTCGCGCCAAAGAAGCCAAGTTCGCCCATGGTGGGAACGAGTTCGCGCGGAAAGCGCTCCGTGCGAAAGCATTCTTCGATGATCGGGATGAGATTGTCTTCGACGAATTCGCGCGCTGTGCGCCGCACGAGCAGTTCGTCCTCGCTCAAGGATTTATCAAGATGAAGAAAATCGAAGCCTTGAAACTTGAAGCCCATACGTGCACCCGCCATTCTTGCGCAGATTTGAAACTGAAGGGTAGCAGACGGGCAAGGAGCGTGGGAATAGAGGCGAATCAACGCGAATGAATCTGTCACTCAACGCGGGTGACAGCGATCGCAGTTGCGATTGCGAAAGGAAAGCTTCTCTTCCTCTCTGCTACTGGCTGTTGGCAGCGTCATCGCCGTAGGTTGGATACGGCTCTGGCTCGGTGCTTGTCGGCATGTCAGCGAGCGTCTTCAAATCGGCCTGCACTTGCGCCCATTTGGCCGGGTCCTTCTTCGTGGCAATCGGCGCGTCGGGGTTGGCGTAATACGCCTGAATCTCTGTCTTGATCCCAGGCGGAATCGGCTGCGTGGGCTGCTGAACGAGTCGATGCAGCAGCAGAGCAAAGGTAGAGTCTGTCAATCGATACCCACCGGGTTGCACCACACTGCCAGTGTCCAGATCACGATTTGGCAACGGATGTCTTGGATCATTGGATCGCAGCAATGTGTCTGGACTAGTGGCGGCTAGAATCGGAAGAAGTGCGGCCGGCATTGGGGGAGCGTGGCCACTGGCCGCATTCTCGCCCGGCGGCGTGAATCGCTCAAGAACTCTTCGCAGAATTGTGTGAGAAACTACGATGCTTTGCAGGTAATCCCCTTCTGTCGCTGTCGTCGGGCCCTTCACTGCAACCATCTTGAGAGGACCGATCTTCGGCAGCACGAATAATAGACCCGCCAGCGCATACGTTCCGAGCCCGGCTTTGCGGCGGTACGCGTCCCAATTGTTCTCCTGGTTCACTGCCGCAACCTGGGCCACCATCTCCGCGAATGCCGGACTATCGGGCTCCGGCGGCTCTTTCCGGCGATGCAGGAGAGTGATTGAATAGGCGATGCGCGGAATCAATGTCCTCACGGCAAAGCGGTAGTCGCGGACATTGAACCGGCGGCCGCGTCTCGATGAGAAATCTTCACTCAGGCCGTAGGTCTGATAGTAGGCTAGAGCGAGCTGTTTGGTCGGAACCTGAAGGCCGATGTGGCGCAGAAAACGCAGGGGTGCAAACCGGTGATGAGCGATTTGATCGATGTCGAAAGCGAACTCTGTCTGCACATGCTGGTGCTCGCCCTCGGCATAGTTCACCACGGTCCCATACCTTGCGCCGAGTTTGGGAAACTCGATTGGCACCGCTCGATTCGTCGCCAAAGCATGACCGACTGAGTCGCCAATGTAGTGGGATAGCGCGCCCACGGCGAAGGCCATTTCGTTCGCATTCTGTGCATTGCGAAAGAGATTGACGACAAAATCGCCGGTGCGCACGTAATGAGTCAAGTCAGAGAAGGACGCGTCGCCGAAGGGATAGTAGCCGATGTCCTGGATCACGCATCCGCCATACGCGTAAGCTCGGGCCTCGTCGAGTTGCGCCGGCGTCAGATTTGGATAGTGACTTAGAAGCAGCGGGACAATCGAATTCTTCCACGCGAGGTCAATAAGCTGTTCGTGCGTCAGCACCGAATACCCCGCGGCCTGCCGCTGCCAGGCGATCACCATGAGCAGCGAAAAGAGTAGGATTTTTGACAACCGCTTCAAGCTAATAGCCCACTCGTCCATTGAATTTGTGGTTGGTCAAGCTGCAAGGCGAAAGTGTTACGCGAGGAACTCCCGGACAAACGGATCTTGACTGCCGATCAGCTCAGCGAGCGTGCCGTCAAAGACTAGATGACCTTCCGACAGCATGAGAAATGTTGTATTCGAATCGGTCTGCCCCTTGGGCAACGGAACCATGCGGCCGGAGTTCGGGTCGAAACAATGGGTACACATCGTGAAAGCATCTTGAAGACGATGTGTCACCAGGAGCGAAGGAGTGCGATAGACATCGCGCTGCTTGACGATGAGTTCAATGATCGTGGTAGAGGTTACCGGGTCCAGCCCACCTGTAGGCGAATCGTAAAGCAACAAATCCGGCTTATGAATGAGCGCGCGCGCAATGGCGACACGCCGGCGCATGCCGCCTGAAAGACTCGAAGGAAACAGATCGAACGTCTGTTCCAGCTCGACAAAGCGGAGAGCTTCGCGCACGCGAACGTCGATTTCGTTGTCCGGAATGAGCTCCTGAATCAACTGGTATGCAACGTTATCGCGTACTGTCAGCGAATCGAACAGAGCACCCTCTTGAAAGACCATTCCCGTGCGCGTTCTAAGAGGAAAGAGCATTTCCTCCTTCATGCGTGAGATGTCCTCTCCAAAGAGAAAGATGTTGCCGGCATCCGGACTGAGCAAGCCATTGGCGAGCTTCAACAGCACACTCTTGCCGACACCGGTAGGCCCAAGCAATATCCGGGTTTCGCTCGGTGCAACAGAAAAGGTGATGTCCTCCAAAACCGCTGGACCGTCAAAGGAAAGCTTGACGCAGGAAAAAGTCAACACCGGTCCCGTCTCCGCCTTGGGAGCGGGGTCATGCAAGAAATGAGTCTCTGGGTAACTCAGTTCCATGAGGCAAAGACATTCAGCAGGAATCGGGTAATGAAGAAATCCACAAAAATGATGAGAACGGACGCTGTGACGACCGCCTGGATGGTAGAACGGCCTACCCCTTGCGTGCCACCCGTAGTTCTCATGCCATAGAAGCAGCCTATCGAAGAAAGGATGTAGCCGAAAAAAAGGGGTTTCATCAATCCCTGGACGATATCGGGGAGCCGAAGGTGCTCCCATGCCATGGCGAAGTACTGGGTTCCATTCTGGTTATTCATTAAAACGGTGACCAGTTCACCGCCAAGAATGCCAAAGGCATCCGCCACGATGGTGAGAAAAAAGAGCATCGCAATGGTCGAGTAGATGCGCGGAGTCACCAGCTTTCGGATAGGATCAACACCAAGCGCGCGCATTGCGTCGATTTGCTCAGTTACGACCATTGAGCCGAGTTCGCTGGCCATCGAGGAGGCATTTCGGCCAGAAACCATGACCCCCGTGAGCACCGGTCCGAGTTCGCGGATCATGGTAAGGCTCACGAACTGCCCTGTAACCGCCGTCGCACCGAACGCGGAAAGCGTTGCTGCAGATTGCAAAGCCAAAACGCCCCCCGTCGAAAGCCCGGAGAGGACGACAATCGACAACGAACCCACCCCGACAATGTCGGATTGAATGAGAAAATCAGTCCAGTAGACCGGCGGGCGGAAGATATTCATAAGCGCCCGATAAGCGAACAGGGAGTAATCCTGTACGGTCAGCACGATTTGCTTGACAGTGTTGTCGATCGTCTCGAACGCCATTCGTTTACCGGACAATGAGATGCGAGGTGGAGGGAAACCAGCTTCTCTTTCCACAGAATAGCGCATGGTGCGTCAATCTCCCGGCCGATTGGGTCAACATGGCTGCAATAGAGGAAGACAATAGGCGCGGCGACCGGAATCAGATCGATCGGATCGCTGTATACCAAAGAATGGAAGACAGTTAGAGTCGGGACTTAGAAATGGAACTGTTGCTGTTGCACCTTTACTGTGCATCTAAGTCTTGAGAGAGGGCCATTATGCATTCATTTCGCCTGCGCCTGATTCTTGTGCTCGTCGCATGCGTGACTGCAGTTTCTGTCGCCTCTACTTATTTCGAGGTGCTGGCACATAAGCACTTTCTGCGAGAGGACCTGGAGCGCCGAACCAAATGGATGGGCGTCGGCTTACAGCCCTACCTGGAGCAGACGCTCGCCTCCGGCGATACCGCTGCGCTGCCTTCGCTTCTTGCATCCTCGAAGGCGCGGACTGGGGTTCTGGGACTGGCCGTCGTCAACGCCCAGGGGCAATACCTAGCCTGGATCGGCCCTTCGGAGCTTCTCCCGGCTTTGCCTCATCCACTGGTCGAAAAGTCATTGCGGAAGGGATCGGACGAGTCCGCGTTCGGGCATTCGAGCGACATGCAATGGCTCGAAGAGTCCTTCCCTCTGCACAACGGGAATCAGTTGGAAGGAGCACTGATTGTGGTTGCGGATGCGGGCTACATCCGCAGCGAAGGGTATGACAGTTGGCGCAGGAGCTTCTGGCGGATCGCGGAGATGGTCCTCCTCATAGCCGCCGTCACATTTGTCATGGTGCGCTGGTTCCTGATGCGGCCGATGATGCGAGTCGCCGAGCGGTTGCGCCGGCTGCGCAGCGGGCACGGGGATGAACCGGAGGATCCGCGCGCAAGAGAGTTCAGCATGTTCACGCCTTTGGCGCGTGAAGTGGAGACGCTAGCGGAAAGCCTCGTGGCCGCGCGTGCCGCCGCCGAAGCCGAAGCCCGCATGCGTCACGCCGGCGAGAACATGTGGACGGCAGAGAGACTTGCTGTATACATGCGCGAACAATCCGGTTCCGGCCGCATTTTTGTAGTCTCGAATCGCGAACCGTATATGCACGTGCGCAAGGGTCGCGAAATCGTGTGCGAGGTGCCTCCCAGCGGCCTGGTCACCGCGATTGAGCCGGTGTTACGCGCCTGTGACGGAGTGTGGGTGGCAAGCGGCAGTGGGAACGCGGACAAGGAAACGGTGGATGATTTCGATCGCCTGCGCGTTCCACCCGACGATCCGCGTTACACCTTGCGCCGCGTCTGGCTTTCGCCGGAAGAGGAGTCGCGCTACTACGATGGCTTTGCCAACGAAGGGCTATGGCCGCTGTGCCACAACGCGCATACCAGTCCCATCTTCCGGCCTGCCGATTGGGAGTGCTATCAACGCGTCAACGAGCGATTCGCCACGGCACTGCTTGAAGAAATGGAAGGCAGCGCCGAGCCCATCGTGTTTGTGCAGGATTATCATTTTGCGCTTTTGCCTCGCCTGGTCAAAGCCGCGCGGCCCGATGCACGCGTTGCAATCTTCTGGCACATCCCCTGGCCGAATCCCGAAGCTTTTGGCATCTGTCCCTGGCAATCGGAACTTTTGGATGGTTTGCTGGGCGCGGATCTGATCGGATTTCACATTCCTCTCCACTGCAGTAATTTTCTCTCGGCGGTTGATCGGGTCTTCGAGGCGCGCACGGATCGCGAGCATGCGACTGTGATCCGGCACGGCCATATCACCAGCGTCAGGCCCTATCCGATCAGCGTTGCTTTCACGGGGCCTGCGATGGCGTCCGGTCCCGTGAGCCTGGACAATCCCGACGCGGAGGAGTCCGTGCGCGCTGCGGCACGCAATCAGTTACTCCGCGAGTTCGGCATCCGCGCGGAGAGCCTCGCCGTTGGAGTCGATCGCCTGGATTACACCAAGGGCATCGTGCAGCGGTTGCTCGCCCTGGAATACCTTCTCGAAATGCACCCATGGCATTGGGAGCGGCTGACCCTGGTGCAGGTCGCGTCGCCCAGCCGTACGCGCATCCCTGCGTATGAAGAATTGCATCGCCGCGTGAATGAAGAAGTAGCGCGCATCAATCAGCGTTTCCAGACTGCGCGGTGGAAGCCGATCGTCCTGATCGAGAGACAAGCAGACCATCAGGAGATCGAACGCTGGTATCGCGCAGCGAATCTTTGTCTGATCACCTCGCTGCATGACGGCATGAATCTTGTGGCCAAGGAGTTCGTTGCCGCGCGCGACGACGAGGATGGCGTGCTGATTCTCAGCAAATTCACCGGCGCTGCCGTCGAGCTTCGCGATGCGCTCGTAGTGAATCCGTACGACATTGCCGGGGTGGCTGAAGCCATGCATCGGGGCCTGGAAATGGACCGCGCAGAGCGCCGCGACCGCATGCAACGGATGCGCCGCCAGGTGATGGAGAACAATATCTATCGCTGGGCTGCAAACGTGCTTGGCGCTCTGCGCGAGATACGCCTGGAAGATAACGCCGGCGCGGAGACGTCTGGATCCAATTCGATTGCGATAGTTCCCTCGGAACCCGCACAACGTAGACTGGCATAAATCAAAACAAACGAGATCGAGCGTTGAACCGTCAAGCGGCAAGAAAACTTCGAGAATTCTTTTCTTCATTCCCCGGCACGTCGACCGCTCTTCTTCTGCTGGATTACGATGGCACCCTGGCGGGATTTCGCATCGATCGCTTCAAAGCACGCCCATGGGCCGGCATCCCGGAACTGCTTGCCCGTATTCAACGTCAGGGTCGCACGCGCATCGCTGTCGTCACCGGACGGCCTGCGACCGAGATTCCACCCATGCTTGCGCTTGATCCTCTGCCGGAAGTGTGGGGATTGCATGGGGCCGAGCGGCTTTACTCTGACGGGCGTCGCGAACTCGAGGTGCAGGCGCCTGCAGTGCGGCAGGCTCTCCAGGATCTTCGTAAGCGCTTGAAGCGCGATCCGCTTGGCGGCCTCTTTGAAGACAAGCCCAACGCCGCGGTGATGCATTGGCGTGGTCGCTCACCCGACGAGGCGAAGGCGATTGAAAAAAGAACCCGAGAGCTTTTCGAACCGCTTGCCAGACTGGATGGTCTCCGGCTCCTGAAGTTTGAGGCCGGCCTTGAACTGCGTGCAGGCCGCGACAAAGGCGGCGCAGTGCGCGCGATAATCCGCGAAGCTGGAACGAATGCGCCCGTAACCTATCTCGGCGACGACCTCACCGACGAATCAGCATTTCAAGCGGTCGACGAAGCGAAAGCGCCGCACCTCAGCGTGTTGATGCGCCGTGCTTCCCGCAAGACAGAAGCCGACGTGTGGCTCAAGCCCCCGAAAGAACTGCGGGAGTTTCTGCGGATGTGGCTTGACGCGGGAGTGTGACTGACTGCCGGAAGTTGATTCCTAATCGCGTCCCCGCTTGCGAATCTCGATATTCAGGCGCTTGATTTTCTGGTTCAATGTAGAGAGCGGGATGCGGAACTGCTCGGCTGCGTCGGTCTGGTTGCCGTTACAGCGCTCCAGTTTTTCAATAATGATGCGGCGCTCAATGTCTTCAAGAATATCGAAGAGCGAAGCGTTGGGATTGTGCTCGAGCAGCGCGTCCTGAAAGCTGCGGCCCGTGATATGTCCCGGCAAAAGGTCCGAGCCGATCACCGGTCCCGAGGAAAGCACGACTCCACGCTCGATCGAATTCTCCAGCTCGCGCACGTTTCCGGGCCACTCGTAATCCACCAGCGCGCGCATGGCGTCGGAAGACAGCCTGCGCGGCGAAAGCCCGTTCTCGTTGGCGTAAAAATCCAGGAAGTGCTGCACGAGCAGGGGAATGTCCTCGCGCCGGGCACGAAGCGGCGGCAGATCCACCGTGATGACATTCAGCCGATAAAAAAGATCTTCGCGGAAGCGGCCGTCGCGCACTGCCTGACGCAGATCGATGTTGGTGGCCGCAAGGATGCGCACATCCACCTGGATCTCCTGAATACCGCCCAGGTGCATGAACCGCTTGTCCTGCAGGACGCGCAGAATCTTCGCCTGCGTGTCCATCCCCATGGTTGCGATTTCGTCCAGAAAGAGCGTGCCGCCATTCGCGACTTCAAATAGCCCCTTCTTTGAAGCGACTGCCGAAGTGAAGGCGCCCTTCACGTGGCCGAAGAGTGTCGATTCCAGAAGCTCCGATGGCATAGCCCCCGTGTTGATGGGCACAAATGGCTTGTCACGCCGCGGCGAGTTAGCATGAATCGCCTTCGCGATGATTTCCTTGCCTGTGCCACTCTCGCCTTGAACCAGAACAGTGGATCGACTGGGCGCAACCTGTGCAATCAGGTCGAAAACCCGCAGCATCGTTTCGCTCTTGCCCACGATGTTCGCGAAACTGTAGCGCTGTTTGAGGGTGCGCTTCAGTTGCAGGTTTTCTTCCTCTGCGCGATGGCGAGCAACGGCCGAGCGAATGTCGGCCATCAGCTTTTCGTTGTCCCAGGGTTTCTGGACAAAGTTCTCCGCACCGGCGCGAACGGCTTCGACAACGTTGTCCACCGTGCCGTAGGCAGTGATCATGATGACCGGCGTTTCCGGCTGACGTTCCTTGATCTGAGGCAGCAGTTCCAGCCCGCTCTGGCCGGGCAGCGCCAGGTCGAGCAGAACGAGGTCGAAGTTCTCGACCTCCAGGATGCGCAGTCCCTGCTCGCCGTCCATTGCCGTGCGCACTCCGTATCCCTCGAGTGTGAGCAGCACCTCGAGAGATTCGCGGATTCCGGCCTCATCGTCGATCACGAGGATGCTCGCGCTGTTCGCGAGTGCGGACAGCGCCGGAGCAGATACAGAAAAATTCAACGGCTGATCGACCTCAGACATTTACGGTCTTCCTTAACAGGGGGAACTCAAGATGAAAAGTTGTTCCGGCGCCTACCGCGCTCTCTACATGAATTTTTCCGGCGTGTTCCTGGATGATGCCGTAAGAAACAGAGAGACCAAGTCCCGTCCCGCGCCGTTCCCCTGGCTTGGGCATCGTCTTGGTGGTAAAAAACGGGTCATAAATGCGCTTCAGATTTTCGGGTGCGATTCCGGAGCCGGAGTCGGCTACAATCGCTTCCACGTGTCCGTTCGCAAGCGTAGCTACGCGCAATCGGCCACCCCCCGGCATCGCTTCTTTGGCATTCAGCAACAGATTCAGAAAGACCTGTTGCAGCTTCCCGGGATTGCCGTGGATCGCGGGCAACTGCTCCGCTAGTTCGATGTCCAATTCGACCCGTGCTGTCTTGAATTGATGCTCCAGCAGCGAAAGCGTATCGCGAATAACTTGATTCAAATTCGTCTCGCGAAACTCCGTTGTTGATGTGCGCGAAAAATTCAACAGGCCGTTCGCGATTTCCGAGGCGCGGAAACTTTGCTGCGTGATTTTTTCAAGCACCGGACCGAGCCGCGCATCGCCGCGCATCTGTTTTGACAGCAGCTGCGAATAGGAAGAGATCACCGCCAGCGGCGTGTTGATCTCATGCGCCACACCGGCTGCCAGCAGCCCGATCGAGCTCAATTTATCGGCCTGCGCAAGTTGCGTCTCCAACGAAATCCGTTCGGTGATGTCGTCCACCAGAACGATGCGGCCTACAACCACAAAGTCGCGCGACAGCAGCGGTGCGATCGCGATGTTCGCCACCCGCTGCTCACCGGCGCGTGTAATCAAGGGGAACTTGTAGAGATTGTGAACGCCCGACTCGTTGCGCGCCCGATCCAGGGCTTCAACGAACTCACGCGGGAACACGGATCGGAGCTCCTGACCAATGGCTTCAGCCCGGCTCAGCGCGTACATCGCCTCCATCTGCGCGTTCCAACTCTCGATGCGGTCGTCGAGATCAAGCGCGAGAATGCCGACGTTGATGGATTCAACAATATTCTCGTTGAATTCTTTCAGCCGTTCGAACTCGCTGATCTTCTCGCCAAGCTGCGCATACAGGCTCGCATTCTGCAAGGCGATGCCGATGTAGCTGGCGAGCGACTCGAGCAGCTCAACATCTTCGCTCGAAAGGAAGTCGCCACCGACGGTGCGGCCCAATCCAATTACCGCGATCGTGCGCGTTGCCGCGCCGTCCTGCACCCGGCAGGGCAGGTAGTAGTTCAGGTCGAGCAATGCGGCGGTCTCGCGCTGGCTCTCAGACAAGTGCAGCGCCTGCTGCGCATTTTCGAGGAAGATGTGCGAATGGTCTGAGGCTCTGTCAAAATCGAGAAAGCTAAGGTCCAGAAGGCCCGACTGGCGGGGATTCGGCGCAGCACGCACTTCGGCCGGTAATCCGTGGCAGGCTGCAAGCCGCAGCGCGCCGGGTTCCTCAGTCAAGAACACGGCGACTCGTGAAACCTGCAAGGTAGACGGGAGCCGCTCCACAATGGATTCGAGCAACGCGCGCAAATCCGTCTCCGAACTGAGACCTCGGCCGAACTCCACCAGAGCTTTTCTGTAGTCGTAGCGCTGCCGATCAAAGGCACGATCCACCCATCCTTGAATGCGGCGCTTCAGCGGATCGAAGATGAGCGCGGTGGCAAGAATTGCGATCGCCAGCACCCACTCGCGGATCGCCTCAGGGAAGCGCTGGTGCAGCGTCACGGCAATGATGGCGATAACGCCGAAGTAGCCGCCGAGGATGAGCCCTGTCGCCAGCGTGTAGGCTACGCCGCGCTTGAAGATCAGGTCCGTATCCATCAGCCGATAACGCACGATGGCCCAGGCGAACGTCAGCGGCAGAAAGACCAGAGACAAACCTGCCAGCTTCGTCAGCAAACTGGGCATGCGTACATCCAGCAGGAAAGGGATGGCGTAGAGCAGCGTAAACGGCAGCACCGCCAGGAGCGCACCGCGCCACAGCCACTTCAGCTGCTGGCGTTGCAACGGGTTATTGGAGCGCAGATAGCTGTTCAGAAAAAGGACGGACGCCAACACATAAAACGCGGCATCGTACCCGGTACCAGCCTGTTCGAGCCGGTGCTTCAGCAGGCCCGTCGCCTCCCAGCGATTAATGGCCATCAGCCACAGACCGAAAAGCGCAACTCCGGGCGCATACACCAGGGGCACCAGCAGGCGGCGACGGAGGTTTTTGAGTCGCTCCTCAGGGAAGCTGAGTGCAAAGTGCAGGAAGAGCGCAGGCTGCAGCGACTCTGCGATCAGGTTGCACCAGAAGACAGTCTTGTCGAGCCCGTCCAATTCGCCCGTGTATTTCAGGGCATTCAGCGCAAAGGAAACCAGGCAGAAAAGATAGAAGTGGGTGGCGCGCGGCGCAGTCCAGCGCCGGAACAACACGTAGACGCCGATCGCGAGGTAGATGAGGCCAATCAGCCGCAAGGCCTGCTGCACGCTGCGATCAGGCGGCTCGGGAATGACGACGACGGGAGAATCAAGCTGTATCCCATCGCGCGTAATCGAATATTCAGCCTTGGTGTAGACATCGTTCCGATACAGTTCCCTCTCAAAATCCGAAAGGTGAACTACCGGGGCATCGTTAACGGCTGTGAGCAGGTCGCCGACGTGAATGCCAGCTCGCTGGCCAGGGCTATCAGGCAGAACCTTTTCTGCGTCCAGTCCTGCGCCAGATGGCGCTTCAGTCCACCAAACTCCGTCGTCCGGCTGCTGGAACAGGCGCTCCTGCCTCAGATTCAACACGGCAAGCAGCACCAGACCGACCGTAGCCACGGCCAGCAGTGTCGCCTGCAGACGGTTGATGAGATTCGTCTCCATTTCAGGAGCACCCTTAGGACAAGATAGAAAGATGCACGTCAGTTGCCACGAGGAGAAGGTTCCTCTATCAATTCAAGCTTACCTTTAACCGACTGAGAAGATGCAACATATCGACGAAATCCGTGACGAAAGGTCAACGTCTGATGTATCCGGTACGTGTGGAAAATACGGAAAAGAATAGAGTTCCTATGCGAATAGGGATTCACCTACCAGAAACAGTAGTGCCTTTCGGCGCAAGAGTTTGGACTACAACCTTTCTTCAAACACTTTCAGATTGCTCGTAGAGATCAGCGCTTCCCAGATTTGTTGGATTGGTGATCGATCTGGCCGTAGGTCGCATTCGGGCCGTGTTTGCGCAAGTAGTGGTGCTCGCTTACATGGGTGGGAATCTCCGTAGCCGAGTGGCTCAGCAAGACTGTCCGGAAGGCCAGCCGAGCGATGTACTCCAGCACATCGGCGTGTTCCACCGCTTCGGCTGGCGTCTTGCCCCAGGCGAACGGCGCGTGGCCGGCGACCAGCACACCCGGTACAGCGACAGGGTCGAGATTTCCGGCGCGAAAACGGCGAACGATTACGGAGCCGGTGTTGCGCACATAGCCGCCGGCGACTTCTTCGGCGGTCAGCGGTGCGGTCACAGGTACCGATCCGTGAAAGTAGTCCGCATGGGTGGTCCCGAAGCAGGGAATTGACCGACAAGCCTGTGCCCACGAGGTTGCAAACTCCGAGTGCGTGTGGACGATCCCTCCGAGCTGGGGAAATTCGCGGTAGAGAAGGGTGTGTGTGTCCAGGTCGCTCGATGGCCGAAGAGACCCTTCGACAATCTTCCCGTCAAGATCGGTCACCACCAGGTCTCCGGGGGTAAGCTCGGCGTAATCGACACCGCTGGGCTTGATCACCACTAGCGGTTTGGCGCCGGTGCGATCGATTCCGCTGGCATTGCCGAAAGTGTGCGGAGCCAGACCGCGGCGCGCAATTTCGCGGTTGGCGAGGAGAACCTGTTCACGAAGCGAATCAAGCGACATACGGATTTCCTGCCTTGCTCGGAAAGCGTTTTCTATCCCAGTCTAACAACTCGAACAGTTTGAGAACAGCCGAGCTTCGGCGGATTCCATTATCATGGGCGCCGAAACCAGCGCGGGTGGGAGCGGCTTCCAAAGAGAGACGCCGGGACCATGCGAGACGAGAAGGGCGCAGTGAATCGACGCAAATTTGTCAAAATCGCCGCATTTGCTCCGGCGGCATTCAAGTTAACGTCATCTCCGGCGCTGTCGCAGGACACTGCGCCGATTGCAGGCCAATCCGGCTCGCAGTGGAATTCATCGGGATGGCTGTTCGATCGTTTCGAGCTGACCCTCGATCGAGTTCTCCATGGAGACTCGCCTGCCTATACCGAAGAATTCGTATTGGCCGATGTACGACCCAGCGCGGAACGCCGATTCACCGAGTACAGCGGCGATGTTTCCGGCCGTTACATCGGCGCATTGGCCACAGCCGCGCGGGTCTATGGAACCGATGTTCCCGATCTAGACGCCCTGGTCGCCAAAGTGATCGTCTTGCAAAAACCTGATGGCTACTTCGGAAGCACATTCCACTACGAAAAGCCGACGGACGCCGACATGGCGCTGCTGTGGGGCAATGGTCGACTTCTCGTGGGGCTTCTGGAGTATTACGAATTGAGAAAGTCCGCCCCCGTGTTGGCCTCCTGCAGACGGATCGGTGACTTTCTAGTGCGCGTTGCACCGATGATGCTGTCGACAGAGATACGCGAAGCATTTGGAGCGCAGCATTTTGCCTCGAGTTATATCTGCTGGACGCAACAGATCGAGGGATTGGCCAACCTATATCGCGTCACGAATGACATCCCTTATCGCAGACTTGCTGAAGACATCGCGAGAGTGATCGAGCGGCGCGCGGGAGATCATGTCCACGGCTACCTCACCAGTTTGCGCGGAGTCATGGGCCTCTACGAGGCGACGGGAGATGCGCAGTGGCTACGCCAATGTGAAGCGGCATGGGAGGACATCACATCCTCGCAGGACCTGCTTATGACGGGCGGCGTACCGGAGGGCTGGAGCCCCAACAACCATCGCACGGAAGGATGCGGCGAAGCCGACTGGGTTCGGCTCAATCTTGCACTTTGGCGAGCGACCACCGAGCAGAAATATCTTGCGATGGCAGAACGTGCAATCTTCAATGAACTCGCTTTCAACCAATATGAGACGGGAGACTTCGGACACCGTCTCTACACCGAAACCGGCCTGCCCGCCGCCGGTGCTGTGCGCGCATGGTGGTGCTGTACATTGCATGGCCTGCGTTGTTTTCCCGATATCCAAGAGAGCGTGTTTCACACCAAGGACGGAGCGCTTCATTACGATTTGCCTCTCGACGGTCGAATCAAGGTGCCCGCTCTGTCGGTGTTTGCCGAATCGAGTTTTGCGCATGACGGCTCGATACGAATCATGATCGAAGAGGCGGGAAACACCGCGTCGCTTCTGCGCATGCGCAAGCCTCCTTGGGCAAAACAAATCGAGGTCAGTGTGAATGGAAGCCCGGTCGAGCTTCATGAGACCAATGGCTATGTGAGCCTTGAACGAAGATGGTCGGCTGGCGATGCGGTCAAATTGAAATATGGAATGGAACGGCTGACCACGCGTGTCGCCGACGATCGAGTTGCGTTTTCGCATGGCCCCTGGCTTCTCGGTGCGGCAGCGGCCGACAATCCGGCGTACTTCAATGAACTCACGCCTCAAAACAAGCTGCTGAGTGAGAGTTTGTCTGATGTACGGACGGTCCGGCGTCCTGCCCAACCGTTCTCAGTTCCGATTGCCGCAACAACCTTCCGCTACGCGCAGGCTGAGTATCCAGATCAACCGGCGAAGGTTGAATTGCGCGCCATTGCTGAGCAGACCGGCGAACCCACGACCTCGTGGGAGCTACGATTCCTCACTTCGTGGACGTAGTTGCGACCATGAGACATAGCAGCGAATGTTTAAGAGCATATGGGCGCAAACGGCAGCCGCGCCTGGTACCGCAATCCAGAAATCCCCCGGCCCCTGTAAACTTGCCTCCAATGCGGGCGTCTACCAAGGTGATGGCAGCCTGCACGATTCTCGACCCGATGACCATGGCCACGGCCGACGAACAAGCCGCGAAGGAGTTCTCGGGCGTTGTCGCGAGTCACCGTCCGCAGATCTTCCGGTTTCTCCTTGCATCCACGCGGGACGTGGATCTCGCCGAGACCTTGACCCAGGAGTGCTTCCTCAAAGCGCATCGTAACTGGTCGAGCTTTCGCGGCGACTCAAGTGCGATGACGTGGCTGATGCGGATCGCAATCAACTTGCAGAAGGATCACTGGCGCAATCGGCGGATGCAGTTCTGGCGGCAGACGCGTACCAACTCGGTCGATCTGGACGAAGCGAGCGAATGGCTGCCCAGCGGTGAAAGTTCGCAGGAACAGAAGCTGTTGGCCCGCGAAAGAGTGTCGCAGGTGTGGACCGCCGTAAAAGGGCTAAGCGAAAGGCAGCGCACCGTCTTTTTGCTACGCTACGTGGAAGAATTGGAACTTGCTGAAATTGCGCAAACCACAGGTTTGAGCGAGGGGACAGTGAAAGCACATCTGTCCCGCGCTCTGGGCAGGGTTCGCGCTGAATTGGGAGGAAAGAGATGAACTGGAAGCCAAAGTTGACGAGCCGAGCCGAAGAGCCGGCAGATATTGAGGCGCTCGATCCAGCACTGAAGCAGGCATTGGGAGACTTCAAGGCAAGCGTGCGCGGGTGGAGCGATGCAGCCTACAATCGGCCGCGCACGGCACAGAGCATGGTTGTGCGCAGGTCATGGCGGCTCGCCGCCGGTTGGAGTCTGGCGGCTGTGTTGCTGGCTGGAACCGTGTCGGGCGGGTTCTACGAGCACCACAAGCTGGTGGTTGCCGCGCAGATTGCAGCAGTGCAAAAAGCGGAGCAGGAGCGGCAGGCTGCCGCGCAGCGCGCCCGCGACGAGGCCCAACAGGAAGATGACATCCTGGCCAGCGTGGACAAGGATATATCGCGTGAGGTGCCAAGTGCAATGGAACCGCTGGCTCAATTAACGGACGAAGGCGAATCAAGATAATCGCAAAGATCAACAGAGATCGTGGGGGAAGGGAAAACGATGAAAGGTTCGATTCGAGCTCGGCTGGGTTTGACGATTGGAGCACTTTTGATGGCGGGGACTGCGATGGCACAGGGGCCTGGAATGGGTTCCGATCCCATGGGCGGTCCGGGACAAGGAATCGACGGCCACCGGCCCCCGTTTGAGCGGGCCTTCGGGGGTGGGGGAATCGGGGGCAGATGGTGGAACAACCCACGCATTGTGGAGCGGCTCAAACTGACTGACGACCAGCGCAAGCAATTCGATCAGATATTGTTGCAGCATCGCGAGACGCTGATTGATTTGCACGCCAACCTCGCGAAGGCTGAGTTGGCGCTGGAGCCGCTGGTGCGCGACGATCAGCCCAACGAATCCGCTATTCTGGCGCAAATCGACAAGGTGGCGCAAGCTCGCGCGGAGTTGGAAAAGGCAAACGCGCGTTATCTCCTGGCGCTGCGCAGTAAGTTGACCCCGGAACAATGGAAGCAGGTGCAGGAGTTTCGCGAGAACCGTGGGCAAATGCGCGGCAATTGGGGAGACGGCGGCCACGGACCGGTTGGGCCCGGAGGCGGCGGGCCTGGACGCGGTGGTCCCGGTGGACGCGGACCCGATGGACGAGGGCCGGGCGGAGGCAACGCTCCGAATGCAACGCCCCCACCCCCGGGCGCGCAGGGCATGCTCGACGATGACGGTGGCCCGGAAGGTCCAGCAGAAGCGGGCGCCCCCGGCGCAGGCAATCCTCAGTAATCGGGGATTCGATTCAGCGATTTTGGCAGAGAGCAACTGCGGTTGTAGTCAACACCGATGGCGGCATGAGGCGATCCTCTTGCCGCCTTTTTTTGGTCAACCGGAGTGACTGCAACGGGAAGCTCCACTGAGGCGAGGCTGGGCGCCGCAATTGTGTCGCGAAAATAGACAGTCGGTTGGATCGCTTTGAAACATCAATTGAAGCGAGTTGGAACAGCAGTTGAATCGAACTGAGACGCGATTGGAGTGAGCTGCGACGAAGGGGCAAATAGAGGCTTTAAAAAAATGACTAAAGTTCTCTAGGGCTGCTCCGATGAAGAGTCCAGATGCAATGGTGCCCAGCAAACGTACAAGTGGACCTGGCAGAGATTAGAAAGCACATAAGTGCGCAGCGCGCACAGGCGAGCAGGGCGCGAAGGTTGACATCGGAAAAAGGAGTGACTACCCATGGCCCTCGTTGTTTTGAACAATCTTTCAGCGATCTACGCAGAGAACAATCTCAATAAAACGAGCAGCAGCCTGCAGACGGTTCTGCAGCAGTTGTCGTCCGGGTCGAGGATTAAGTCCGGCGCGGACGATTCCGCGGGCTTTCGCTGGTGAATGGCCTTGCAGCCAATTCGGCCGCCTTGACCCAGTCGACTACCAATGTCTCGGAAGGTGTAGGGCTGCTTCAGGTGGCCGATGGCGCTCTGTCCAGGTGACGAGCCTGCTGGACCGTGCGATCACGCTGGCGACCGAAGCCTCGAACGGTACGCTCAATGGCGCACAGGACGGCGCAGCAAACAAATGTCTGTTAGCACAAGACTGTGCACGAATGTTCCTTCCGCACGTTCTCCACAGTGAACCACCATGTCCATTTCGAAGAATCCGGGACTTGGCTCTCCCCAATCTGCGAAGGTGCGAACGGG
>Ga0182024_10003867_pt1 | contig 35121 bp, 22 predicted proteins | sample P32metaG_FD_120480 | JGI IMG/M metagenome (GOLD analysis project Ga0182024, IMG submission 120480) | Permafrost microbial communities from Stordalen Mire, Sweden - P3-2 metaG (Illumina Assembly) | ecosystem: Environmental > Terrestrial > Soil > Wetlands > Permafrost | place: Sweden: Stordalen...
ATGACACCCTGATGCGCATTCACCAGAGGCGCCAACTCGGAGAGCAGCATGCGGCCCACAGTGCCCAGGTCGCGCTGGCCCTGCAACATGCCGGTAAATCGCGCCAGGTTGGTCTTCAACCAGTCTTGCTCGGTGTTGCGGTCGGTGGTCAGACGCAGGTTGTCGATCATGGTATTGAGGTTGTCTTTGAGCTCGGCCACCTCGCCGCGAGCTTCCACCTGAATCGACCGCGTGAGGTCGCCCTTGGTCACCGCCGTCGCCACTTCGGCAATGGCGCGCACCTGGTTGGTCAGGTTGTCGGCGAGCAGATTGACGTTGCCGGTCAGATCCTTCCAGGTTCCTGCGGCGCCGGGCACATTGGCCTGGCCTCCGAGGCGGCCTTCCACGCCGACCTCGCGGGCCACCGTGGTTACCTGATCGGCGAAGGTGGCCAGCGTGTCGGTCATATTGTTGATGGTCTCAGCCAGCGCGGCCACTTCGCCCTTGGCGTTCACGGTGAGCTTCTGGTTAAGGGCGCCGTTGGCTACCGCGGTCACCACCTTCACAATGCCGCGCACCTGCTCTGTCAGGTTGGCCGCCATCACGTTTACGTTGTCGGTCAAGTCCTTCCATGTTCCGGCCACACCGGGCACCACGGCCTGGCCGCCGAGCTTGCCTTCCGTTCCTACTTCGCGGGCCACGCGCGTCACTTCGGCAGCGAAAGCGTTGAGCTGGTCCACCATGGTGTTGACGGTGTCTTTGAGCTCCAGAATTTCGCCCCTCACGTCCACCGTGATCTTGCGCGACAAGTCGCCGCGGGCAATGGCCGTGGCCACTTCGGCGATGTTGCGCACCTGCGCAGTAAGGTTGCCGGCCATGAAGTTGACCGAGTCGGTAAGATCCTTCCACGTTCCCGCGACGCCGGGCACATTGGCCTGGCCGCCGAGACGGCCTTCCGAACCCACCTCACGAGCCACGCGCGTTACCTCGGCAGCGAACGAGCGAAGCTGCTCGACCATGGTGTTCAGCGTTTCTTTAAGTTGCAGGATTTCGCCGCGCACGTCGACGGTAATCTTGCGCGACAAATCGCCGTTGGCGATGGCGGTGGCCACTTCGGCGATGTTGCGCACCTGCGCGGTAAGGTTGCCGGCCATGAAATTCACTGAGTCAGTGAGATCCTTCCACGTTCCGGCCACACCGGGCACCACGGCCTGGCCGCCGAGTTTGCCGTCCGTGCCCACCTCGCGAGCCACGCGCGTGACTTCGCCGGCGAACGCGTTGAGCTGGTCGACCATGGTGTTGATGGTGTTCTTGAGCTCGAGAATCTCGCCCTTCACGTCCACCGCGATCTTGCGCGACAAGTCGCCGCGCGCCACGGCTGTTGTCACTTCGGCAATGTTTCTCACCTGGCCCGTCAGGTTCGAGGCCATGGAATTGACCGAATCGGTAAGGTCCTTCCACGTTCCGGCGACGCCAGGCACGTTGGCCTGGCCGCCAAGCTTGCCTTCGGTTCCCACCTCGCGCGCCACGCGCGTCACTTCGCCGGCGAAGCGGTTGAGCTGATCGACCATGGTGTTGATGGTTTCTTTCAGCAACAGAATTTCGCCGGAGACGTTGACGGTGATCTTCTTCGACAAATCGCCGTTGGCGATGGCGGTCGCCACTTCCGCGATGTTTCTGACCTGGCCGGTGAGGTTCGAGGCCATGGAGTTGACGTTGTCGGTGAGATCTTTCCAGGTTCCGGCCACGCCGGAGACCTGCGCCTGGCCGCCAAGCTTGCCGTCGGTGCCGACTTCGCGGGCTACGCGCGTCACTTCGCCGGCGAACGCATTGAGCTGGTCGACCATGGTATTGATGGTGTCTTTGAGCTCGAGAATCTCGCCCTTCACGTCGACCGTGATCTTGCGCGACAAGTCGCCGCGGGCAACGGCCGTAGCGACTTCGGCGATGTTTCTGACCTGGCCGGTAAGGTTTGAGGCCATGAAGTTGACGTTATCGGTAAGATCCTTCCAGGTTCCAGCCACGCCGGGCACGTTGGCCTGGCCGCCCAGCTTGCCTTCGGTGCCGACTTCGCGGGCGACGCGCGTCACTTCGCCGGCAAACGCATTCAGCTGGTCGACCATGGTGTTGATGGTGTCTTTAAGTTCGAGAATCTCGCCCTTCACGTCCACGGTGATCTTGCGCGACAAGTCGCCGCGGGCCACGGCGGTCGTGACCTCGGCAATGTTGCGGACCTGCGCCGTGAGGTTGCCGGCCATCGAGTTCACCGAATCGGTAAGATCCTTCCAGGTTCCAGCCACGCCGGGCACGTTGGCCTGGCCGCCGAGACGTCCTTCCGTTCCCACTTCGCGGGCCACGCGCGTCACTTCGCCGGCGAACCGGTTCAGCTGATCGATCATGGTGTTGAGCGTTTCCTTGAGCTGCAGGATTTCGCCGCGCACGTCGACGGTGATTTTGCGCGAGAGGTCGCCATTGGCGATGGCGGTTGCGACTTCAGCGATGTTTCTGACCTGGCCGGTAAGATTGCCGGCCATGAAGTTGACGTTATCGGTAAGATCCTTCCAGGTTCCAGCCACGCCAGGCACGTTGGCCTGGCCGCCCAGCTTGCCTTCGGTGCCGACCTCGCGAGCTACGCGCGTCACTTCGCCGGCAAACGCGTTCAGCTGGTCGACCATGGTGTTGATGGTGTCTTTGAGCTCGAGAATTTCGCCCTTCACGTCCACGGTGATCTTGCGGGACAAGTCGCCGCGGGCCACGGCGGTCGTCACTTCGGCAATGTTGCGGACCTGCGCCGTGAGGTTGCCGGCCATGGCGTTCACTGAATCGGTAAGATCCTTCCAGGTTCCAGCGACGCCGGGCACCACGGCCTGGCCGCCGAGCTTGCCGTCTGTGCCCACTTCGCGGGCCACGCGCGTCACCTCCGAGGCGAACGAGCGCAGCTGGTCGACCATGGTGTTCAGGGCTTCCTTGAGCTGCAGAATTTCGCCGCGCACGTCCACGGTGATTTTGCGGGAAAGGTCGCCACTGGCCACGGCGGTAGCCACTTCGGCAATGTTTCTCACCTGACCTGTCAGGTTTGAGGCCATGGAGTTGACGGAATCGGTCAAATCCTTCCAGGTTCCGGCCACGCCGGGCACCACGGCCTGGCCGCCGAGTTTGCCGTCGGTGCCGACTTCGCGCGCCACGCGCGTAACCTCAGCCGTAAACACGCCAAGCTGCTGGATCATGGTGTTGACGATGTTGGCCGAGCGGAGAAATTCGCCTTCCAGAGGGCGGCCGTCGACGTCGAGCCGGACGGTTCGGGTCAGGTTGCCCTGGGCGACAGCGGCGATGGCGTGCGTAACTTCCGTGGTGGGCCGCAGCAGGTCCTCAACCAGGGTGTTGACCGAGACTTCCATCTCGTCCCAGGCGCCGCGGCGTTGCTCCACGCGGATCCGTTCACGGGTCTTGCCTTCTTTTCCCACCGCCTGGCCCACGCGCTTCAATTCCAGCGCCATCTGTTCGTTGGCCGTCACGATCTCATTGAAGCTGTCGGCAATCTTGCCCGGCAGCCCGGTCCAGCTCACGGGAAGGCGCACACTGAAGTTGCCATCCTTCATGGTTTGAAGGCTTTGCAGGATGAGGGCCAGAAACTCTGGCGACGCCGCGTCAAGAGCGCCATTCCCATTCGCTCCATTGCCGGTGGGATGAAACTCCTGTCCTTCTGGGTCCTTAGAGGGCTGCTGAACGGCCGCTTCCATGGAGTATTCTCCTCGTAAGAATCATTGAATTAGACAAGCGATGAACTCCCCCAATGGCCGGTTAGACACACACGACCCCCAGATTCCTGATTTGGCTCTTGATAGATGATGCGGCTCACAAAGGAGAGGTTGTCTAGGATTTGAAAGGAGGGGATCGTCGAAGGTTACCCTTGGCGTCCGTGGGTCAAGGCGGCCCACTGCCGTCGGATCATTGGGAGGTGTAACCCCGCAGCAGAACAACCGGTTTCGAGTGCAGCCAGGCACGAACGATAGGGGAAAGGGGCTATTTGCTAAATCAATATTGGTTCCAACGCTATGAAAATCTGGCGCCCTCAAAGGAGCGCTCGCTCTGGACCAGATGCGGGCCTCGAACTGTGGTGTCTTGAGCCAGCGTAACGGAGAGCGCCGTTTCGGCTTGGTCCAGGATCTCCTTCTCGACTTCGTGCACCGGCAGGGCCGGGATAATCGTCAGGCAGCCGATGAGTTCGTTCAGCGCAAAATAGGAATTCCGATTGAACTCGAGAAATTCAAGCGGGTATTCGGGCTTACGCGCAAGCGCCTCCACCGGATCCGCATCGAGCAGGAAACTGATGTGCGGCCTGGGAACAAACCTTGCAATCGCGCGCGCGTACGTGCGCATCGCCGGGTTTATCAATCTCAGATTCGCCAGTTCGTCGTAAATGAACCGGTCGAAGATGACGACATCAACGTCGGACCGTCGAGCCTTTGCCATCAACGATCGAGTTGCAATGGCGTCGGACAGGTAGAGGCAAAGCCGCAGCAAAGTCATGGACCATGAGCGGACATTCTTGTCTCGCCGCGTAATCGGCGCGGAAGGGGATCCAACGCCTCGATCTCCTTTGAAGATGACGTGCGAAGCGCCCTCGCGAGCACTCTTGAACCGGGCCACATCGTCCCAGAAAGTCACCAGGCAGTAGCGCAGGCCGGCTCGTTCGACCTGGGCGCAGAATCGCCGGATTTGTGTGCTCTTGCCGGCGCCGTCAATCCCGGAGAAGCTCACAAATTTGGGTCGCTTATTTCCCTGCTCCATGCGCATCGTCAGTCCCGTTGAAATTCTGCAGCGAGCGATCCATTAACGCGGCTGGCTGGGGCTCGTACGCGACAGCCCCACCACAGTGCCAACGGCGACGCCTGCTGCCACGATCACGGCAACCCTGATCAGCAAGGTATGCACACGCCGCTGCTTTGCCGGCGCAATCGCCGCCCCGCTCACTCTTGATCCTGAAACTCCTGTGCCCTTCACTGCCGGGGCTGCGGCCGTGCCGACGGGTTGCGCAGCACCATTCTGTTGTTGATCCTGGCTCGGCTGTTGTTGATTCTGGTTGGGCTGTTGTTGATTCTGGCTGGGCTGTTGTTGATCCTGGCTGGGCTGTTGTTGATTCTGGTTGGGCTGTTGTTGATTCTGGCTGGGCTGTTGTTGATTTTGGTTGGGCTGCGAACTTCCGTTTGGTCCGTTCGACCCGGTGCTGGATGATTGTGCAACTTCCGGCGCGTCGGGGAGCGATGCCTCAGACTGCGCGGAATCCGCAATCGGCTTCCCGTTCCCGCTGTCGGTTCCGGCTTCCTGCGCTCCAGAAGAGGGCGGACTCTGCTCCTGCCGGGCGGGAGCTGCCTCTTGCCAGGGCGCTGCAGCTGCTTTGGCAGTTGGCGCGGCCAAGATCAGCACCAGACAACCACCAATGAATCTCTTTGTCAGCCATCCAGCGATTCTGATGCCCATCGTTCGAGTCCTTACCACTTTCTGCCTGTAAGATGGCGACGTTCACGCTTCGGGCATGCTTCAGGCCGCATTTTGAGAAACCTGAACATCCTCGTCCTGTGAATAATCGATCGTGCCCATGCCGACGGAGTGCTGATGAAAGCTGTTTACCGCATCGGCATTCGAAGCGAAGATCTGAAACAGGCGGTCCGCTCCGATGGTTTTAAGCATCAACTGAGCGGACGGAGACACTGCGACGAGCCTGGCGTCGCCATTTCGTTTCATGGCTTCTTCCAGGCAGGACAGAAGCAAGTTAAGCATTGGCTTGTCCAATTGACTTAGCCCGGAGCAGTCAAGCACGAGGCCGGGGCGCATATCGCTCATGCGATCCTGTATCCTGCGCAGGAAGCGCCGCCCCTGGTCGTCGTTCGTTACTTGCGAAAGTTGCTCGATGGTTACTAATCGCCTCATCGCTGCTAGCCCTCCTCGTTTATTTAGCTATTGTTCCTAACTCACCGTTAAGGTTGAACATCATTAGACCCAGCTAACCTGGTTAGCGAGCCTGCCGGCGCGCCTCCCAACTGATGAGGCTCTGGGGAATTTTTTGTCAGTTCACTGTAATCGCCAAAGATGCGCTCATATTCCGCCCTGGGATCGCGAACTGCCCGCGCCAATATGTGCTTTCCGTAGCGAATCAAGGTTGTCGGGTTTGTCTTATACCAACAGCATTCGGTCATTTGCGGCGAAAACCCGCACATAAATCGAAGTTTCGAAAGTCCGGCCGGCGAAGATAGCAAGGCCGCTACCAGCCTATGATTGCCATCGAGAACTGTAAGTGGCCCACCCTCGTTCACGCCGAGAAGGATCACAGTGCCGAATTTACTATCTACCCGCGACAGTTGCTCTCCGAGGGCGGCCATCTTCGACAAGAACCTTTCGTCAAGAGCGCGCTGGTTGGTGCGTAAACCCTCGGTGACCCGGACGACCGAATAATCGCCCCGCGCCAGCTTTCGCCATTGGGACCGTGGAAATATTTTGATGAGGTCAAGGGCCTCCTCATTCACTTTCACCTCATGCCATTCGGTTTTGCCGGGAAGTTCCTCCCAGAGCGAACGGCGCTTGGCGAGCAGAAGCGCGTGGCGTCTTGCCACTGCATCCGCGTGGTGCCGATTGGGTTCGGATACAAATCCGTGCGCCTTTTCCAGATCGCGAAAGTCGGGATGGTTTAGGTCGCTGTTCAGGAATTCGGCAATCACTTCATTTTCAGTCGCCGGCCGCAGCAGGCTGACCGGACAGCAAACTGGCGCTGGGTGCGGAATTTTCGATGAGGCCAGGGCGTCCATTAGAAACGGTATTGCCACCACAACGAAAAGTACCGCCAGCACGGCCAATTGAACCATGATGACCTGGTGCAAGGATGAATGGAATTCGTAGATTCCCGCGATCAATATGCCGCTGAAAAGCAGTTGAAACCAACTGGTGTTCGCAATCTTGTGCGCCATCTCGAACGTGATGACCACCGCGCTCATTGAATAGATGACGGTCTTGAGCGCGTAAAGCGCTGAAAGGTACGGAATGTTGTACTTTCCCGCGATATGGAACCCCGGCCCGAGCATTGTCGTCCATAAAGCGGCGGGCGCAATCCACATGGCCAGGGCGACGAGGGAGCCAATACCCACCACCAGCAAAAGCGGCGTGGCGATAACGCGCAGATCTTTTCGCTCCTCGACGCGGGTAGCGGCCACAATGGGGAATGTGGAATTGACGACGGCTGCAGAAAGAACAAATATCACACGGCCGACCAGTCCGACGGCTGCGTATAAGCCTGCCTCCTGCGCCGGGAAGATGTGTTTCACAACCACAAGGTCGCAATTGTTGATAATCATCTGGCCGGAATAGAAGAGCAGCGCCTGGGTGATTTCACGAACGCCGTCCCTGAAGGGAAGCGGATTTGGCGCCGGCGCCGGCAACCGTTGTGTCATGGCAAAATAGGAGACAGCCATGGCCACAGCATTTGCCGCCACAACTCCTCGCACGCCGTAGCCCATCACAACTAGAAGGTATGATCCTCCGAGCCGGACTGCCCCTTCGATCACAAGACTCATGGCCAGGCGATGGAATCTGTGACAACCCAGATCGTAACCGCGGCGGGCTCCCAGTGGGATATAGAATCCGGCAGCAATTGCAAGCATTGCAATCAGACTGGAATCGGGCAGATTGAGATAATCCGCGATTCCCTGCCGAAAAAGAAACAGCACCAGCGCAACGGAGATCCCACAACCGATCGCACTGTGATGCAAGCCTCGATACACCGCCGCCTTCGTCTCTGCGGATGGCTGCTTCGCCACCACCTTCGCAGCAACGATCTGAAATGCGAACGAGATGGCGGAAAGGAGGACGAGGAGCGAGTAGACGACCGTGGCGTGGCCGAAACTCTTAGGGCCCAAAAACCAGCCAATCGCAATGTTGTAGGCCAGGCTGAGGACGGTCGCGAGGGTCGACCCGCTCAGCAATACCATGGTTCCGGAGACAATTCGGGACTGTAAGGTTTTTGCCATTTAATTAGAGAAACCATTCACTGCGCGCTGCTCGCCCGTTCGCCGCGCCAGAAGGGTATTGAAGCGAGCGGGTACACCGTTATATCTAGTCCGATGCCAAAAAACATATTCTGGCTGCTCGGCGGTGAATGCTCGCCCGCAGGGAAGTTTGTGCCCGGCTCACTACAACCCCCGCAACGGTCCCGTGCTTCTAACTATTGAGACCATGTTGCATCGCATTTGTGCCCCATTACTGCTTCTTTTCCTGCAAGGGTGTTCCCATGCCGGCTCGGGCCAAATGGCGCCGCTGAAGTACCGTGCCGTGGGCAAATCGCCCGAGGTCCTTGCGGTGTACGAGGCGTGGTTCGGGCATCCCGCCCATATCTCTGTGAATTACAACTCCCACGATCCGGCGGTGATCAAAAATCAGATTCGCCACGCCCAGGCCATGGGAATCTCGGGATTCGTCGTGGATTGGTATGGTGACCGCGAGCCGTTTATCGATCAGAGCTACGCGCTGGTGCAGAAGTTGGCCGCCAAGAACAAATTTCACGTCGCCATGATGTACGACGAATCCAATGAGGCCGTGGGAGCAACCGACGAAGCCATCGCGGACTTCAGGATGTTCCATGACGCTTATCTTTCCTCGAACTCACCCGGCCATGAAGCCTACCTGACTTACGAAGGCCGCCCTGTAATTCTCATTTTCCCCAAGGGATTGCACACCGACTGGAGCAAGGTTCGCGCCTCCGTCAGATCCTGGAACCCTGCGCCGCTGCTTATTTATGAGGCGCCTGCGGGCCCGGACGCCAATGCGTTCGACGGCTTTTATCCCTGGTTCTACATCGGTCCCAAAGGTTGGGCTGCGGATGGCGGCAATTGGGGGGAGGAATCCCTGGCCAGTTTTTACCAAACGATGCGCGATAAGTATCCCGACAAGATCATCGTGGGCGGCGCATGGGCGCAATTCAACGATAGTAAGGCTTCCTGGGGGCTCAATCGTCAAATTGCAGCGCGCTGCGGCCAAACGTATCAAGACACCTTCAATTTCTGGCGCAGAGTATTTCCGGCTGATCAACCGATTCCGTTCCTATTGATTGAGACATGGAATGACTATGAAGAGGGATCGGCGGTCGAGCGGGGACTTCCCACCTGCAACGCCCCAGCCCCGACGAATAGCGCCAAGAACCCCAGCCCAAGCTCTTTGGGAACACCCCAGTGATTTGCCCAACGCGTCGCGGGGACTTCAATCGCTGCCCGGGATAAGCGAAGCTGCACTCGCAGCGCATTGAGCCTGCGCAGCGAAGCTATCTGCCTTACCCGATAGGCATCGGGATGCGCTGAATAGCTCCCGTTGGAGCATGGACCCTATGCAGCGCAGCTATCTGCCTTGGCCGCCTAGAACTGGTCGCATAAATCCTTGGAGCCAGTCGAAAGACGCCCCTCAGGGGCTAAAGCCCCAGGTTTTATGCGGCTGTTGCGGCACGACTGAAGAGCTTGCTGAAAAAGTCTGTCTGGCCGCATGGAAGAAAGGCCCGTGGCTGAAGCCACGCTGAATCGAGGGCCTTTATTCGGGAGGCTATAGCCTCCCGCTCCCTCCGGCGAACGGAAAACCGAGTTATTCAGCAAGCTGTGAAGTCGTGCCCTTTCAGGGCGCCATTTGTGCAACCAGTTCCAGGCCTGGGATAGGGCTCGGGCTGCACTACTGCGTAGCTCCCGCTGGAGCGCATTGACCCTATGCTGCGAAGCTATCTCTCTTGCCCGCATAGGCCTCGGTCTGAACTGCATAGCTCCCGTTGTGGATGGAAATGGCACCTGTTTGAGCCGTCAACTCGGCAGGAGCGCGGTGAACCTGACTGATGATCGAGAGCGGACGGGCGCGCACCTGATCAAATATGCGGATGAGATATTCGCCCAACACGCCTACCGTTAAAAGCATCAGGCCGCCCATGAGGAAGACTGCGCCTCCCACACCAAAGGCTGCCGATCTTATCGGACTCGAGGAAATCAGCGCCCCCAGGCCAAGCAGGAAAGCCACGAAGGTGGCCGCGCAACATAGCACCAGGCTAAGCCGAATCGGCTTGTAGCTGAAGCTCATAATCGCGTCTGTGGCGTACTTGATCCGGCTCATGAACGACAGTTTGCCTTCGCCGCTGAGCCGATCCTGCCGGTCGTAGTAAACGGTGGTGTTGCGATACCCGACCCAGGCTCGCAATCCAGGCAGGTAGGGGTTCTTTTCGCCCATGGCCAGGATGGCGTCAACCGCTTTCCGATCCATCAGCCCAAACAGGCCGGCATTGAGCGACAGCGGGTAATCGGAGATAGCCCCCAATACCCGATAAAAGAGTGGAAAGAGCAGGGCCAGAATCTTGCGCTTCTCCTGCCGACTTCTGCGCACAGCGACCACAACCTCGGCACCGCTCCGCCACGCGTCAATGAGCTGCGGCACAACCTCCGGGGGATCCTGAAAATCGGCATCCATGAGGATTACGGCCTGCCCGCTGGCAGTGCGGAGGCCGGCGGAGAGCGCTCCCACCTGACCCCAATTGCGAGACAGCTCCACCACCACGACATGGGGATCGAGCGCATGAAGCCTCTTCAAAAGTCCGAGCGTCGAATCGGTGGAACCATCGTTGACGTACACAACTTCCCAACCCTCCGCGATGTCCTGTAAGGCGCTGGAAATAGCCTCATGAAACTGGAGGATGAGTTCCTCTTCGTTATAGACGGGGACAACTATGGAAACCATTCTCGACTCCTCGACATCGGCTGTAAGAGAGACTTTTAGTGCTTTGCCTAATCTATCTCGAGCCGGCTATTTTGAGTTACCATCCTGGGGCTATCGATCTTTAACCGACGTTCTATTTGGAATCCGCCTGCAGTACCCTTACTTTCCATCGAACTTCAGCGGGTGTTAAAACCACGATGTAGCGCGCGCTGACCGGCACGGTTGACACCGGCTTGTCATGATCGAGAACCTGCACGTCATACTCAGCGTCGTCAATCAACTCGATGGATAGTCCTTCCGGCGAGTAAAAGACAAACTGAATATGGTGGGCGCGATCATGATAACGCGTTTGAATTCCCGCCTTTGCCTGTTCGTCGATCGCATCCGCCAGCTTGTCCTTTGCCGTGCCAATAAAGTCTTCTTCAAGAAGGGTCGGCTGGTCTTGTTGAAACGCCTCGTTCATTCCCTGCCAGGACTCAAGATAATCGCGGATTGCAGCGGCCTTGGTCTGATCTTCCAACGGCCGCGGCCCCTTAAGCTGGGAAATGTCGACAGTAACCGTAGGCTGGGCGGCAACCACGCCAGACGCCAGGATGATGCTCGCGCACACCAATGCGGAATGCCTCAACATGGTCACTTCCCCCACCGGATCTGATTGCCCAAAGTTACCCCACTCGCCACGGTGAAAGTTGCTCCGTCGTGAGTGGGCATCTTGACTTCTGCAATGTCGCGCTTGAGAGGTACATCCACCGTGGATTGACCGCCCGGATAGGTCTCCGTGAACGTAACAATCGTTCCATCCGGCACCGCGTTTCCGCTGCAGTCGCGCACCGGAGCGGTTTGCAGATCAAGCAGTTGCCCCGAAGGCTGGGCGCTCACTTTCAGTTCGCAGGGATCGCCCGGCACCTGGCGAATGATGCTGGTGCTGGATATGTCGCCGGTTCGCGCCACGAATTTGCTGCTGCCTTGCTGGCTCGTCGAGTCCATCTGCGTCCAGGCTGCTCCGTCACGGGTATTCACCAGTTGCTTTTGCACGGCGCCGGTCGGACTGGATAACTCAAAGGAAACGGGGGTTGGAGTGGCAATCAAGTTGTGATAGACATCGAAAACGTACGCCGCGCCCGTAATACCGTCGTGCAAACTGACGGGAAGGCGCGACGGCTTGGCAAGAAAGCTCAGGCTGGCGGGGGCGTTGACCGGCGTCACATCGATTGATCCGGTGCTTGTGCCGCTGGCTTGTGCGAGGATGACGGTGTAATGGCCCGCATTGCAGACCGATCCCGCGGGGAAGTAGGTTGGAGTCCCCAACTGCACCGTCCGTTTCAGCACCTGGCCTGGGCCAACAATGTACAAGGTCGCTTCTCCGCTTCCAGCGTTCTGAATTGAAAACCCGCTACCTGCTTGGATGCTCCTGGGCACGTTAAGGTTTGTGTCCTGTGCGTAGGCCGCCTGCGTCACCGCCAGGATCGGGGCCAGGATCGGGGCCAGGATCAGGCTTCCGAGCAGGAATTTGAGAGCCGGTCTCACAGCGACCCTCCAAAGCTGAAAGTCGCCACTACGGTGCGCTCGCTGCTGACGTTTTTCGCGACGTCCTCGGGGATCGGAATATTGAACGCGACCGGAGTCTGCGGCAACAGGGCACTATCCACGTACTGGTCCGCGACCCATACCAACTGCCCGGTTTTGTTGTAGAGAGTCCCCATAACGTGTGCTACGTTCACCACTTGTCCGCTCTGATTGACGAGTTGACCGGTCAATGTGGCATTCGGCGCCGGATTGAATTTCTGGTTATCAATCTCGATGACCGGATCGGCCGACGCCGGCACCAGGATGGCGAATGGTTTCATGTTGATGCTGTCAATATCGGACAGCTGCGCGTCGGGAAACTGGATGAGAAATGGAGTGACCTGTTTTGGCAATAGAACGTGGGAAATCATGTCAAAGGAGCCTTCGGTCGCAATGGCGGATTTGTCCTTGGCCTGCAAGGTCGCCGTCACAGACACGTAGGCGGGCACCACGTCATCGTTCAACAGTTCTCCCATGATCAGGAGGCCGTCGGCACGCTGCACCGGATGCATGTCGACGATGCGGACCGATGGCCCGTCCACATCCTGCGCTCCCCAGTCGTCTCCCGAACCGCGGTAGATCACATCCCAGCGAAGATAATTGACGGGAATCACCTGCGGGGGAACCGTGGGCTGCCTGGTGAACGGCCAGTTCACATTCCAGTGATCTCCATTCTTCACCACCTGCAAATCGCGGGTGTCCACTGCAGTGCCAACTACCGTGGCCCAATCCAGCTCCAGCCGGATATCGGCCTCATTGTCCGATGCGTGGAGCGGCCAGGTTTTGAAGTGATCCAGCGTCGAATAGCTGCGCAGATTCGTTGTGTATCCGGCCAGATCCAGCTCAAATTCCTCCTCGGTAAACTGGGCTTTATTGGCGAAACTATCGTAGGCCCTTTGCCAATCCTGGGCGGCGATTTCCTGGCCCAGATTCTGGACTGCCTCTTCGGGAGTTGAAGATGTCGTATGCAGCGCTTTTTGCACAATAAAGGGGCGCGCGGCCTCCACCGGCCACACACACCCGATTACGACCAAAAGTACCGTTGCAACGGCCAGGAAAAGCGCAAGTAATCCACCCTTTTTCATGACGCCACCTTCTGCGTGCCTACTTCGTCTTCGGTGACTGGATATTCTGCCTCAGCCTCAGCCTCCGTCTCCCGCCGTTTTCTATCCGGGATCAGGAACACCAGAATGGCCAGAACGCTGCTTCCAAATGGGAAAGTGCCCCAAATCACGCCCTGCCAGTGCGGAGTTCTCTGGGCCACGTTTACCGGCGTGGCCGGTGGCACGCCATCCTTGCTCCATACCGTGATGGTCTTGTTATCGAGATAGTCGACCGGGCGCCAACCCGCAAAGGACAACAGCGGGTCATAGTAGGGATCGTTCGAGAAAATCCATTTCAAGCCGTATTTGTCGGCGTGCATCATGATGGCGCGAAGAGATTCAAGACCTGCTGTGCCGAAGTACTTTGCCTGGGTGAGCGAGGCGCCTCCGTATTTAGTCAATTCAGGCAGCAGGCGTCCGGTATACCACTCGCCATCCACGCTGCTTGCATCGGTCAGTACTGCCAGTTGCGAGATACTGTTGCCGAATCCAAGCGTGAAGTACCGGTATTGATCGTGGCCGCCGCGATTGAGCCAATCAGCCACTATCGCGACGTTGACATCCCGCGCATTCGTGATGCGATAGGTGCCCCACGCTACACCCATTCCGCAGGTCCATGCCGCACAAATCGCGAGGACAGTGACCGCCCGGAAGCGAAATCTGTCGACAAGCTCCACGGTCAGCAATCCAACAAATGGAAGCGCGAGCAAGCCCGCCCAGTAACTGAAGCGCTCCATGGTGAGCACCTCGAACGCATGCCCCAGCAGCCAGTGTCCCAGTGGCGTCGTTCCTCCCAGGCCGAGGATGAATGTCACCCAGAACCCCATCAGCAGGGGGCGAAGCCGAACCACGCTCGCGCCGCGCATGAAGATGAACGGAATGGCCAGAATCAAAGCTCCGTAGGGCAGGATGAAGTAATTGAGGCCCCACTCGGGACTGAGGATGAAATTCGCCCGGCTGGCATGGGGGATCGTAGTCTGGTTGATCGGGTGATGAAGCAGCGAGAGCCAGAATGGAAGCAGCACGACCGCAAGCACCACGCCTACCACACATGCGATCACGACTGTGCGGCCGAGAATCAACCCCGTTGAAACCGCGTTGCCATCGCGGCGGCGGTCAATCACAGCAAGCGCCACAACCGGCAATGCAAAAATGAACGATCCGAACAAAAGCGTCAGATGGTGGCCGGCAGCCGCTGCAATAAAAAGCACACTGGCTCTCAAAAAAGCCCGCCCACTGCCATGCCGGATCCAGTCGTAAAGATAGGGGAGCGCGATCAGATAGAGCGGTGCAGCCAACGTGGTGGGCAACTGCCCGGCGTTGTAAACCAGGAAACTCTCAGAACCGAGAAAGACGCTTGCCAACGCTGCAATTGAGGCTGCGCGCGGGTTGACCCAGAGCAGCGAAAACCGGTAAACGCCCACCACAAGAAGCAAAATGGCAATCATTTGCACGGCCATGTAGGCCAGTTCCAGTCCCATGATGCGCGAAAGCAATGCGATCCAATAGTGCGGCATCGGAGGATACGTGGTTTGGCTAAAGCCCGCAAACCATCTCGTATTCCACGGATCGAACCAGTGGTGGACATAGTGCGAGGAAAAGAAGATATGGAAGTTCGTGTCGTAGGACTGCAGCGGCAACTTCATCAGGAGCAGCGGCAGATGAATCGCCAACGCAGCCATGAAGGCCACGGTGAGCGGGATCGGCCGCGACAAACATTCAATGGACTCAGATTTCTGCACAATCGGCTCTCGAAGGACTTCTAACGCAAGGCTTTAGGTCAAAGCATCAGCCGTAATGCGGTTGTTTTACGGCAGACCCTTATCTCGAAAGAGACAAGCCTGAAAGTTAAATCCATTCATCCTCTTCGATTGGCAAATGTGTAGCTAAGGTTGCTTCCGCGCAGCTTTTTTCATGACCGTGCGCGCCGCGGAGCCGGCTGGCGCAGAAAACGGGCAACAGGATCAATTATGCGGGCATCAAAGTCAACAATTGAACTCTGGTTTGTGGTGACTCGCCTTGCTCGTTAGACTCAGTCATTTGAAGGTTGCATCCTTATGCGTTGCCGCCGCGCTCGCGTGCGTGGTTCGCGCGCAAACCTATCAGGTTGGGCCGGGCAGTTCGAACGGAAATCCCCCACCGAACAGTTCGCCAAATTCTCCCAAGAAGAATCCGCAGGGTCAGGCGCAGAGTCCGGACCTGGGATGGGGCTCAAATATTCAGAACGCGCGCCTCGGCCGCGCCGCAGAAAACGCCCTGAAGCACGGCGACCATGCGCTTGCCCTGGATTACGCACAGCGTGCCGTTCACGCGGCGCCCAACGATCCGCAGTTATGGTTTATGCTCGGCTACGCAGCGCGGCTGGACGGCAAGTATCCGGAGGCACTGGACGGCTATTCTCACGGCCTTCAGCTGGATCCCTCGTCCCTCGATGGGCAATCGGGCCTGGCCCAGGTGGATAGCTTGATGGGGCGGAATGACGAGGCCGTGCGCATTCTCAAACAGGTGGTTGCGTCCAATCCTGGCCGCACCGGCGATCTTGCGATGCTGGGAGAAATATCCATGCGGTCGAAGGACTACGCCGGCGCCATTGATTGGCTGGGCCGTGCTGAAAAAGTGCACCCCGACGCGCGCACGGAGTTGCTGCTGGCGCTCTCCTATCAGCAGACGAAGCAGCCCGACCTGGCGAACCGCTATCTCGAAATTGCCGAGCATCGTGCCCCGAACAACCCCGAAATTCAACGAGCCATGGCCGGTTTCTACCGCGACACCGGGAACTATGCCCAGGCAATCACCATTCTGCAGTCGATCCGCAATCCAAAGTCCGATGTCACCGCGGAACTTGCTTACACCTACCAGATGGCCGGCAAACCCTCCGAGGCAGCCCGGTTCTTTGCGCGGGCGGCCAATGAGGAGCCGAAAGACCTTACGCTGCAACTCTCGGCTGCACAGGCTGAAATTGGCACCGGCTCCATGACAGAAGCCAATTCATTCCTGAAACGCGCCACAGCGATCGATGCCAACAATTACCGCCTGCACGCCCTGCAGGGCGAGGTTGCAGAAATCGAGGACCGGGATCGCGATGCGCTTCAGGATTACACTGCGGCATTGGCAAGTTTGCCCGAGCATCCAGCCGAAGGGCCGTTATACGGCATCCAACTTCACATGGACTTGGTTTCTCTCGATCGCGACCTCGAAGACGAGGCGGAAGCGCGCCGTCAGCTGGCGACGGCACAGGCCGAAATCAGCGCCGTGGATGGCACTGGGCCCGATAGAGAAGAGTTCCTGCGCCTGCGATCGTCCATCAAGCTCGCTGCCGGCGATCCCGAGGGGGCGCTCGCCGACGTCAAAGAGGCTCTTACCATCAATCAGGATCGCGGAAATTTACAGCTTGACGGCGACATTCTGATGAAGCTGGACCGTACCGACGAGGCAATTGGGGTCTACAAGCAGGTTCTGGCCGGCGATCCGGATAATCGCCTGGCGCTGACTTCTCTCGGTTATGCTTCGCGCGCGGCGGGTCAGGACCAGGAAGCCGAGAGGTATTTTGAGCATTTAGCACGGGTTGACCCCACATCGCATGCGGCGTATCTAGCCCTCGGGGATCTCTTCACGGCGCGCCGGGAATTCACCAAAGCGCAAGCTTCCTATAGCAAGGGATATGAACTGGATCCGCACAATGCCATGGTTGTAGCGGGAGGCGTCAACGCGGGGATCGAGGCGCATAATCTTCCCCTGGCCGGGCAGTGGATGAGCCGCATCACGGAATCCATGAAAGACGAGCCGAAGGTGTTGCGCGAGAGGGAGAGATATCTCCGCCTGACCGACAAATACCAGGAATCGGAAGATGTGGCTCAACAAGCGATCAAGGTGCTGCCCGACGATCGCGAGGTAGTCGTCTATCTCGGCTATGATGAACTTCTTCTAAAACAGTACGACGATGTTCTGGCACTCACATCGAAATACTGGAATGTTTTGCCTAACGAGCCCGATATTCCTCTGCTCGCGGGCTACGTTCACAAAAGCCGTGGATTAGACGAACAGGCGCTAGCCGACTTTACTGAGACCATCAAGCGGAATCCCAATGCGGTCACGGCCTATGCGAATCGCGGGTGGGTGTTGAACGATCTTCATCGGTCCGAGCTGGCGGCGGCAGATTTCGAAGCTGCGCTCAAGCGCGAGCCGGACAACGGTGAGGCGCACCTGGGCCTTGCTTACGCGGATCTCAATCTGCACAGGCCGGACGACGCTCTGAAGCAGGTCAGTCTGGCGGAGCGGGCGAACGGCGATTTCCAGGCTGTTCACGTAATCCGCGCTACTGCCTATGGCGACCTGGACATGCTGTCGCAGGCCGCCCGCGAATATAAATTGGCCCTGGCTTTCACCCCCAATGACGGTGCTCTGCATCTGGGACTGGGAGATACTTATTTCGCGCAGCGCCACTATCACGACGCAATCGGCGAATTGGAAATTGCCAAAAAACTCACGCCGGACAATGCCAAGATCTACGCCACGCTCGCACGCTCGTATGCAAACCTTCAGGATCGGGAGCACACGATGGAAAATGTGCGCCTGGCAGAGGAGCATGCGCAGACACGGAAGCCGGCACCCGGCGCGCCCTCCGAACTGAGTGAAATCCTGATCTCAACCGGTGAAGCTTTGGACACTCTCGGCGATCAGAAAGCCGCGATGGATCGGTTTCAAGAGGCGCTTAGCGGGGCCGGGAGCGATCGCGTCAGCGTGCGACTGGCGATTGCGGAGATCATGGTGCAGCGCAGCCGCACGGACGATGCCGAGAGGCAGGTTGCATTGGCGTGGATGGAAGCCGAGGGTGGAGAGACGCAGCCGCCCAGCGGCGCCCAGTACGTGGAAGCGGCAAATTTATTCGCCTCCATGCACCTTTACGATCTGTCGCAGGATTATCTGGAACGCGCCAAGACGGCCGGGGCGTCGGACGCTTCCGTTCGGCTTGCTCTGGCCAACGATGATCTCGCTCTGGGAGAAACAGTCAAAGCCAAGGCCGAACTGGCGGCGATCGGCGATCCGGCGGACGAAGCTCAGAACTATCAGTATTTGCTGGCCGAAGCCAACATGTACAGCCAGGAACATCAGAACCCGCAGGCGCTCACTGCTTTTGCGCAGGCGACGAACGGCGCCGGCGACGACCAAACCGCCGAAGAAGGCATGCTGGAAACCGGGGCCAACGAGGGCATGAGAGTGAATCAGCATTTGAGTGTGCTCTCGGATCTCTCCGTGGAACCCATCTTCGAAGATTCGACGGTCTACGTCCTTGACTCCAAGACGATCGCGGCAGCTGCTGTGCAACCCTCCGACACTGCCCAGTTGCCGCCGCCGCGCTCCTCGATCCAAACCATGTGGACCGATGCATTCCATCTGCATCTACCTGTCGGCAATGAACTGGCGCCCAGCGGATTCTTTCAACTGCGCAATGCCCGGGGTTCGATTTCCGTGCCGGCGACGAACTCGATTATCGATCGCGACACCACGGACTCCACATTCAATTTTTCGCTGAATCCCACGATTCACCTCGGCGACAACGTGCTGACGTTCAATACCGGAGCCCAGGCGACCTTGAGGCGCGACTCCAAGGATCCGTACGACATGGATCAGAATCTCTTCCGCGCCTACAGCTACTTGTCGACAAGCTCCTTTTTCAACGTGATCTCAGCCACCGGCTTCCTGATGCGTGAAGCCGGGCCTTTCACTCAGAGCGGAGAATACTCGCGCGAACTTGCCGCGAAGGTCGACTTTCACGTGGGGGCGCCATGGGGAAAGACGGCGCTCCTTACCGGTTGGGGAGTCGACGATCTGTTGTTTAAAAGCGCGTACATTGAATATTACTTCACATCCTCTTACGTCGGCGTTGATCACAGGTTCTCGCAGCGGCTTGATATCAAAGCCCTTGCTGAAGATGTGCGTTCCTGGCGGATCTATCAAAATCGCAATGGTATTTCGCAGAATCTGCGCCCCGCCGGGAGCATCGATTTCGTCCCGAAGCGCAACTGGGATCTAAAGGTTTCCAGCGCTTACTCCGATGTCAGAGGGTTTCACCTCTACGACGCAACAGAGAACGGTGTTTCAATCTCTTATTCGCGGTCGTTGCGCCGCATGTTCCACGACAGCTCCACGCCGGTCGCGCTGCAATATCCCATTCGTTTTTCCGCGGGAATTCAAGAGGAAACTTTCTTGAATTTTCCGGGCGCGCAGAACCAAACCGTTAGACCTTTTGCAGAAATCACTATTTTTTAGAGGCAAATACTATGAAAATATGCTTAGTTGCGGCTTTCCCCCCCAGCGGACGACAGTTAAACGAGTATGCATTTCACATCGCCAAAGAACTCTGTCGCCGAAGCGATGTGGAACTGACAATTCTCGCCGACGAACTGACTGGTTATGATTTTGTAACCGATGAGCGCGGCAAGCAAATCGCGGTCCACGAGCAACCGGAATTGCCGGGATTTGACGTAATCCGTTGCTGGAAGTTCGGGAGCCTGGGCAATCCGGCCCGGCTGTTGAACACGATTCGCAAATTGAATCCGGATGTCGTCTGGTACAACCTTGTCTTCTCCACCTTCGCGACTTCTGATCAGCCACTGGCCGCATTCGTAGGCCTGTCTGCGCCGGCACTAACTCGCGCCGCCGGCTTTTACACGCATATTACCCTGCACCACATCCTTGAGCACGTCGACTTCTCCGCCGCGGGGGTGCGCCGGGAACGCCTGTTCCGTATGGGCACTTATATGGCAACCAAGGCGCTGCTGAAGGCGGATTCTGTTTCTGTGCTGCTCCCCTGCTATCACCAGACGCTGGCGTCAAAGTATGCTGCCGAGAACGTGCTGTTGGGCACGCACGGGATATTTGCCTCGGCACCGGTTCCCCCGGACTTTAGCCAGCGCGGAAATCCGGATCAACGCATTTTGGCGATTGGGCATTGGGGAACCTATAAACGGCTCGAGACCCTGATGCAAGCCTTTCCGCTGGTCTTGAAGAAGGTTCCCCGCGCAAGACTGATTGTCGCGGGCTCCAATCATTACACCAAGCCAGGATACTGGGAATCGATTCAAGCGGCGCAGCCGCCTCACCTTCCCATCGAATTTCGGGGATACATTCCCGAAGAGAACATTCCGGAGCTTTATCAAACCACTTCCGTCGTGGTTTTGCCCTACGATTCTGCGACTGGATCGAGCGGGCCGGCGCACCAGGCATGCGAGTTCGGAGTTCCGCTTGTCAGCGCGGGAATCTCCGATTTTCATGCCATGGCCGAAAACGAGAACATGGCGATCCGCTTCTACAACACTGGCGACCCCAACGATCTCGCCGACCAGCTGGTTTCCATTCTGCACTCTCCGAGGTTGGAACAAGAGATGGCCCAGCAGAACTTTGCCGCCGGGTTGGATATGACCATGTCCAACGTTGCGGCAAATTATCTTCGCTGGTTCGAGTTGAACCAGTGCAAGAAGAAGTTGCGTAATACCAGAGGCCATGTCAGGCCTCAATTCGCGCTGACCGAGGCGCACGAGCGCAGCCCCGTGTAGCTAGGGCGCGGCCTGAAAGGGCCGTCGTCGGCAAGCCGGACTTTCCTGATCAGCCCGGCAAAGCCGGCGGCCCACGCGCTCGCGACTAGGCGGTTCTGGTGGGAGTGAACGTCGAAGTTCATCGTGAGGGCTGGAAATTGCGGCCAGAGTGAAGGAGCCATTGAGATGCTGAAACCCAGCCGTTTGAATTGTCCGCACCGAACAACCCGTCTAACTTTTGAACGCATCGTAATGGATTGATGACAAGAGTAAGTAGTAGTTCGGCTCTTCGCACTAGCTAGTGATCCACCAGTATTTCATTGATTACGTTGAAACGCTCTAGACCCGGGTGACCGGCCGGCAAGATTCTACGTCTGCAGGGACTTAAATGCGAGTTTGCCTAATTACAACGTTTCCTCCCAGCCGGCACCATCTCAGCGAGTACGGCTTCCATCTTGCCGATGAGCTGCGCCGTCAGAATATCGATTGCACGATCCTTGGCGACGAGTATGCCCCCGGGCAATCTGATGGCTCCGAATTGCCGGGCTTTACAGTCCGCCGCTGCTGGCGCGTGGGCGCCGTGGGCAATGCCCTGCGTATTCTGACTGCATTGCGCGAAATTCGGCCGGACATCGTTTGGTTCAACCTGGTGTATTCGACATTTGGCACGAACCCGATCGCTGCATTCGCAGGACTCTGCACACCCGAACTTGTACGCGCCGCCGGGTTCAGGACTCATGTCACGTTGCACCACCTGATGGATCTCTGCGACTTGCGTCATGCAGATATTTCCTTTCCCCGTGTTTATCGCTTTGCCGGCTCCTTCGCGACGCGTTTGCTCCTGCGCGCCGACTCCGTGTCTGTGCTGCTTGAACGTTATCAGCACATGCTGCAGCAGGGGTACGGCGCCAAGAATGTCGGTGTGCGCCCGCACGGAACACTCGGCACGCCGCATGCGCCGGATTTGGCATCACGTCCGGCCAGCGAATTCCGGATGCTGGCCTTCGGCAAGTGGGGTCGCTACAAGCGCCTCGAGACGCCGCTCGAGGCCCTTTCCGCAGTGCTTTCCGCAGTACCGAATGCTTCCCTGCTTATTGCCGGGTGCGATCATCCAAATCGCCCGGGTTATCTGGCTGCTCTTAAGGAAAAATGGGGCAATCATCCCCAGGTCAAATTTCTCGGCTATCTGGATGAGGACCAACTCGACCAGGTCTTTCGCACGGCACATGTTGCGGTGATGCCATATCTTTCCTCCGGCGGACCCAGTGGGGTGGCTCACATCGCGGCGCGCTTCGGCCTGCCGATAGTGGCTGCCGAAGTAGACGATTTTGTGCGACTGGCGGAAGAGGAAGGTCTGTCGATCGATACGTATAAGCCGGGCGACTCGGCCGACCTGGCCACGCGCCTGATTGCACTGGCTCGCGACCCTGCCCGCCAGGCGCGCATGGCCGAGCAGAACTACCAGGCAGCCGTGCAGTCAACAATGCCGCGCATCGTCGCATCGTACGTAGCGGAATTCAGGCGTTTGCTCGACGAATCAAAGCAACTTCCCACGGTGCAGGGAGGCGAGGCAACTGCAGCGTACGGGATACCTATAATGGCTCTTCCCGAGCGGGTACGGGAAAGGAAGACGGGCTAGTCAGGCGATCTCTCAGTCCCCAGATCTGCCAAGTTCAACTTCCAGGAGTGTACATGTCGCGATATAGTTTCAGCTTTGTGATTCCCGCTTATAACGAAGCAACTCGAATTGCGCCCACGCTGAATGCGATCGCCGATCTTTCGGCTTCTCATCTCGGCGATTGCGAGATCATCGTTGTTGATGATGGATCAAAGGACGCTACCGCAGACATCGCTCGTGCATTTCAGGCCCCCCATTGTCGCGTCTGCGTTTTGTGCCCTCCGCACCGGGGCAAGGGAGCCGCTATCCGTCACGGGGTAAGCGTCGCGACCGGCGAAATTATCATCCTGTGCGATGCGGATCTTAAAGACTCGGTCCGCGAAGTTCTCCCTCTTCTCGGGGCCTTGAGAAATGGGGCCGACATAGCCATCGGATCGCGATGGATTGCCCCTTTCAAATCTCGCTGCGCGCAGCCGTTCCATCGGCGGGTCGCGAGCCGGATCTACAATCTGGTCGCGGGTCACGTCCTTGCGTTGCCTTTTAGAGACACACAGTGTGGTTTGAAAACGCTCACGCTCGACGCTGCCACTCGTATATTTCCGCTGCTGAATCTGGATGGTTGGGGATACGATAGCGAGTTAATCCACGTCGCCCTTACGCGCAGGCTGCGCGTTGAGGAAGTGGATTTGCGCCTGGTGCATGATTACAGCGATTCTCATTTTCGCCCGCTTGCCGATGGCTGCGCCACATTGCTGGAGCTGTTTGAGATTCGGTGGAACGATCTTCGCGGAGTTTACGGCCGTCCCATCCTCGGCCCCACTTCTTTCCGAGAAACTGCTTCGCTCAGCCTGAACTTCTTCCAGGAGAGCACATCGCCGAAGCCATTGGAAGTGCCCGCCAATTCGCCTAGCGACGATTTAGCGGCGTGACTTCTGGAGCAAGTTTCAAAAATGGAGGCCGGGGAGGGGAAAACCATCCCTCGGGGGCTAAAACCGCATACATTTTGGACTTCATGCGGCACGGCTGAAGGCGTACCCTTTCAAAACACATTTTTGAAACACACTGTAGCCAATTTGGACCGCAGCTGCACGGGTATCCAGCCTCGACCCAGACACGACATCTATCGCACGGTTCCTCACATTTGCGGGGGCGTGATTGCCGCGGTTGAGGCTGGCCTGCATGGAATGCATCTTCCGCAGCTATGCTCTGACGGAAACCGGCATACTGCAAAATAGCAAAACTCAAAACTGAGGTGCTGCAGAGGCAGCATCGGTGGGTCACTGTGTCCAGTGCGCCGGTGAGGGAAACGCCGCGCGTGCAGCCGGTGGTCGCGAAGCCTTCTTCGCCACGAGTGCGGGTGCCTGGTGGTGGATGGTCGAGCAGCGAAGGGAACCCTCAAGCCCTCGATCAGGGCACAGAATTCACATAACAGGCGCCGCTGGTCGTTTGTGCGGGTGGTGTGGGAGGAGTCATCCATGGCGGCGCGGCGAAATCGAAGAACTCCGTCATATCCGGCTGCGCTGCGTCGCGCTTGGTGAGAGCCGGCAGATTGAACCGCGTCTCAATCAACTTCAAAATCGCCGTGGTATCGGCAACGGTGTGGTCCACGTAATTCTTCTTCGCGTAGGGCGAAATCACGATGAGTGGAACCCGGTATCCGGTGTAGACGAAATCGCAGGTTGGCCCGGTGCTGGTGGTGCAGATATCGCCCGGCAACAAATCCACCGGCTTGATGCCGTCCGGGCTCACCTCAGGCTGCGGCGAGACATGATCGTAGAGACCCCCGTTTTCGTCGTAGGTAAGAATGAAGGCCGAACTCTTCCAGTACGGGCTCTGCATGAGCCCGTTGACGAGCGACTCGACGTATTGAGCCCCCAACTGAATATCGGACGGCGACGAATCGTCAACCGAGGGATGCTCATCGAGACCGGCATCCGTGGCGGGCTCGAACTGCGCCACCTGGGGCAGTGTGCCATTCTGCAGGTCGGTGAAGTACTGCGAGACCGGTGCGATGTTATTCGGATACTTCGACACGATGGTGCTGGCAAAGGTGAAGTCGTTGATGTAGCTCAACTGGATGAGGCAGGACGCCTGATACGGCGGACCGGAGCAGCCGCTATTGGTAGGATCAACGTAAATCTTCCAGCTGATGCCCGCATTCTGCAGTTCCTGAAAGATCGTGGTCTGGTTGAGCTGCGATGAGTCGTTGGCGTCGGTTCCCTCGGGATAAACATACCCGCCTGAGGTTCCGGCTACCAGGTAGTCGCGGTTGGAATTGGTGCGCGTCAAGACTGGGTTGAAGAACCGGTCCGAAGTGCCAAAGTTCGATGCCATCCAGTAGTAGTAATTCAGGTCCGTGCCGTCGTAGTAGCCCATGGCGCGCAGACCGTTTGTGTCGTAGTACGGCGGAGTGTTGTTGCGCGCATCGTGCGCAGCGGAGTAGACGAATCCGTTGAGCGTGGCCGCGCTTTGACCCGTGAGATCGTAGTAGTCCCAATCGACGTGCCCCTCATTCCACGCCGGGCTCGGGTTTTCAATACATTGGGTGACAAGGTGGAACGAAGCGATGGGATTGCTGGTGTCAAAAGCGCAGTCGGCCGGCGGTGGCTGGCTCGCATTGCACCCTGGATTCGTTGGAGCCGGACCGGCCAGTGGCGCGGCTCCTGTTGTGGGGTTGAACTGCGGCAGCCCATCGAACGACTGATCCGGATAACCATTCTGCGCCCAATATTGGCGGAGGGCGCCGAAATAGTGATCGAACGAACGATTCTCCTGCCCAATGAAGATGATGTGATTGATCGACGTCGACAGGGCCGCCGTCACGGTAGTGAACGACCAGGTATAGTTCGCCTCCAGTGCGCTTCCCAGAGAGCTTTGTACTCCGGTTGTAATCGTGGCCGTGTAAATCGTGTTGTTGGCGAGCGGCGCGGACGGCGTAAGAGTCGCCACGTTTCCGGAGTAGGTAATGTTCGCCGTCACTGCCGATCCTCCCGCTGGCGTCAGCGTAAACGTCGAGCTGGTAAAGGTCGAGGCGTCCATGGCCTCGCTGAAGGTTGCCGTAACGGTCGACGAGATGGCAACGCCAGTGCTCCCACTCGCCGGTGTCACCGAAGTAACAGTCGGCGCTGGAGCTGCCGCGGTCGTAAATGACCAGATGTAATTCGAAGCCAGAGCGGTTCCTGCCGTGCTTTGCACGCCCGTTGTGATCGTCGCTGTATAGGTCGTGCTATAGGTCAGGGGACTGCTCGGCGTCAACGTCGCTGTGAGGTTGCTATAGCTAACGGTTCCAGTGATGGCCGATCCTCCCTGCGGTGTCAGCGTGAAGGTCGAGGTCGTGAGAGTCGACGGACTCACGGCTATGTTGAACGTAGCCGTTACGGCCGAAGTGATGGCGACGCCCGTGGCCCCGCTCGCAGGTGTGACCGCGGCGACCCCCAGCGGGCTCGTGTACCCGTTCGTTGTCAGTGACCCGCAGCCGGAAAGTGCAAACGTGAGGAAGCTCAGAAAGGCGAGAGAGAGAGCAAACTTCGCGGGACCAAGCATGCGCATTTCATCTCCGAAACTCATCTTGAGGGCCAAGTGAATGAAGGTTGTTTGGCTGACCGTCTTTGGTTTTATCAACAATGTGTTTGATGCGCCTGACCCTGCAACACGCTGCCTCGATTCGTGTGGTCCCGTTTAATTGATCATTGGAGTGGGGCGGCCCGATCTTGGGCTGATTGCTGCCTGGAAAGCCTCGCATCTCCCCCCAAAGAGGCCAGCGCACCATCTCCCGGTCCTGATTTCTCAATCTTTTGACCGAGGGGCCGTCCGGATCTGCATCCGCTGACAACCTTTGCCACACAATTCGCACCTTAACCTGTAGGGCGGCCACTCGGCTCACTCGAGCCGGGTACGTTACTAGACTCTCTATAGGTGAGGTACTTCCAGTGACTAGCCTTATGCGTAAGCCAAGCGTCAGGGTGACGCTCTCTACATTGTTTCAATTTGTGCAGGATGGCCTCGGCGTGAGCGTCACGCCTCAACATTTCTACTTTCCCGTTCCCAGCATAAAGTCATTCAAAGAAAAGGACTGGCACGCGTGCCGTCCTTGCGGAGGGATCGACTTCCGTTTCCAGCATCAAATCGACCTCCTGCGCAACGAGCTTCTTCCCTATATCAAGGAATGTGGCTTTTCCGACACGCCTGTGCCTACCAACGGACATGGGCCCCAATTTCATTTCAATAACGGATTTTTCGAACGCGTCGATGCCGAGATCGCCTATTCCCTCGTCCGCCAGCGCAAGCCCCAGCGCGTGATCGAGGTGGGCAGCGGCAACACGACGCTCGTCAACGCGGCAGCCATGCGCAAGAACGCGGCCGAGGGATTTCCAGGTGAACTGTTCGCCATTGAACCGTATCCTGCTCCCTATTTAAAGGGGGCTCTTCCGGGCCTCACGCAACTTATTCCCGCTAAAGTGCAGGATGCTCCCTTTGACTTGTTCCTTTCGCTCAAGGCCGGCGACATCCTCTTCATCGATTCCAGCCACGTTGTAGCGATGGATAGCGACGTTCTCTACGAATTGCTCGGCATTTTGCCCAAGCTGGCGCCGGGCGTGCTCATTCATTTCCACGATATCTTCACTCCCCTCGACTATCCGGAGAAGTTCGTAAAAAGAAATCTCTGCTTCTGGGGCGAGCAGTATCTGCTGGAAGCGTTTCTCTCGTTCAACTCGGCATTCAAGGTGGTTTGGTCGGGCAGCGCAATGCAGCGCTTTCATCCGGAGGTGTTACACGAAGCTTTCCCGGGGTGGGAAGACAGCTTCACCAGAATGCCTTCTGATTTGAAGATGTTCGCGCCCTCTCTAGATGGCAAAAATGTATGGCCTTGCAGCTTCTGGATCACTCGAGTCGAATAGGCAGTGTTTGGTGAATCGACAGGCCGTTCAATGCGGCGCGAAAAGCACCGAGCAGGGGTTAAAACCCCGCCGTTTTTTTGGACCTTTTTTTGCCGCGGCTGAAGCCGCGCCCTGATACAAACTTGCTCGGGCAGGATTCGCCAAACACTGCCTAGTCCGCAGCCTCAACAACCGCCCTATTCTCCTCCGCCTGCGGATTACCAGCGGGAAATGGTGAGGTTGTCGAGGTAGACGGTGCTCGATGCCGAGCCGGGGGCGTTGCTGTCCATCTGAAAGTTGGTGATAAGCGCGGGGGCCCAGCCGAGCTTGAATGCGGAGGGCACCGTGATGTTGATCTGCTGCTCGTTTCCGTCGAGCCAGACCGATTGATAGTTAACATCTCCGACATCATCGCGCGAGTAGCTGATCTGGACGTGATGCCAGGCGTTCTGAGCCCATTTTTTCACATTGCAGGCGGCGGTGGTGTTTATCCAGCGATCGACAAATGCGGTGGGTGTGCCCGTATTTTCGGTGTAATCCCAGGTGCCGGACCAGCCATCGCACTGAAAGCCAAAGATCACCGTATCCCCGTTCGGCAGCACCTGGTTCATATCCATTTCCAGGTTGGCTATGGAGCTGGAGGAACTATCGAAGTAAACCCAGCCATCGTAGACGAAATTGCTGGATGTGGTGTCGATTCCGAAGTCAGTGTAGTAGAGTTCGCCGGCGTAATCCGAATAGTTGGTGGAGAACTGCATTGTGTTGCCGCTGAGCGATGGAGAGCTGATCAGTTCGGTGGCACCGGTTGCGGAACCGCTGCCGGTTGCGGGATCGGCGGCGGCGATCCAGTTATCCATGGCCTGAATGCTGCTGACGACTATGGCGTTCGACGGAACAACTGGACCGGATGGTGTGGATCCGGACCCTGAAGAACCCGATCCCGTCGTGCCCGATCCTGTCGTGCCTGATCCTGTGGTGCCCGACCCTGTCGTGCCTGATCCTGTGGTACCCGATCCTGTCGTGCCTGATCCTGTGGTGCCCGATCCTGTCGAGCCTGTCCCGGTGGATCCCGAGGCACTCGATCCAGACCCTGAAGACGTTGATCCCGACCCTGAAGAACTCGATCCGGAGCTGCTTGATCCTGAGCCCGTTGAGCTGGAGCCGCTCGAATCAGACCCCGATGTGCCCGAAGTGGATGATCCTGACCCGGACGAGGTTGAACCGGCTGACCCTGTCGATCCCGAGCCTGAAGACCCGGAACTTGAGGAATTCGACCCAGACCCACTCGACCCAGACCCACTCGAGCCCGACGCCGACGTGTCCGATCCCGAGGTCCCGGAGGCAGTTGATCCCGATGAAGAAGTTCCAGCAGTCACGATACCCGCGGTGCATCCAACCAGGCCCAAAACCAAGATGCCCGAAAACGCGACAAGAAATAGCGAACCATGGTGCTTCATCGATCTCCCAAACAATCGGTCGGTGTTCCCGGCAATCGTTCGCGACGGGATGTGGGCGTGCGTCGAATTCGATCTACCTGAGCGCACACGACTCCTATCGGCGCGAATGCGTCGTTCTTCATTGCCGTTTCGGGCTATCGCGACAAGGTGGTTGCGGAAGCTTGGCGCCTGGGCCTGTATCAGTCCTGAGACTCAGCTGGACCGTACCGTTGGCCACGCCCTGGCTTCACAACTAAGAGTTGTGCGTTAGCTATAACTACGAGGTGAGTGAATCGTAGCAGGCATTTCGATAACTGTGGCTTGCTCGAAAGTTGACTCTCGCTTGGCCGAAAGTTGTAACTTTTAACAGTACAAAAGTACTGGCGCGCTTCTCTCAACGGCTGGAATCGCAGCGCTTGCAATGCTCTGAAACACAGCGCCGCCCGATCACATCGCACGCGGACGGTGTTCATGATTTACCGGCACTTTCAGTACGAGAAAGTTTTCTATTTTCGATGTGATATCAGGCACGGAGCCGCATGCGCAGCCATTCCCTTTGCGCGCTTGCGGCGAATCTGCGTGTCAAATCAAATTGGGAATGATGGTTTAAGAAGTTGAAGAGAGAGGCCGCTGCAAGCATCATCGGCACAACCGAAATGCACATCGTCGGCACAACCGAAATGCACATCATCGGCACAACCGGAATGCAAAGGTATCGAGCTGCGAGTGCAACTCGGCGATTTGTGGCAATTCACGAAACGCACATCGAGACGCACCTACGGCATTTTCTGAAATACTGTGAACTCTTGAGAACCGTGGATGTGGATTTTTCTTGAGGAAAAATCCACTCTGCAGTCGCGGCTTCGTTCTACACCATTTCAGAAAATGCTATAGAGCGCGAACGCAATCGTGTGAAAAAACGGTAAATGAGATCGTGGTCCTTCGCCGCCTTAGCAGCGCGAACCCGTTCAGCACGATCGAGTTATACTTCGCAACGAATTTTCCCGTTGGGTGGCGCGCAGTCGGTTCTCATCCGCGAGATGCAACCCGTGCTCGCGTTCTCGCACCTGAATCATGTAGAAGGGTGTGTACGTGTCTCTCCTGTGCCGCCAAGCACGAATGAACACTATTCTCCAAAGATAAAGATTGTGAGGGGGATTCAGGCGTTCGATAAGGATTTCAATAATCTTCTCGAGGCCAACATGAATGCGTTGCGGTGCCGCATTAAACTTATTTCTATAGCTCTGCCTTATGTCTTGATATGGATCACTGGTTGCGGATCTTCATCCACAACCACTTCCACTACGCCAAAATCGCTGAGTTCGATTTCCATCACACCGTCAAACCCAAGCATTGCAGTCAATGCCACCGAACAGTTCACGGCGACAGGGAACTATAGTGACGGGTCGACGACGAACCTTTCGTCCTCGGCGACCTGGGCCTCTTCCAACCAATCGATCGCAACGGTAAGCGAAGCCGGTGTGGGCAAGGGCGCGGCCGCGGGCAGCACGGCTATCACGGCGACGATGAGCGGCGTCACAGGCTCGACGACACTCACCGTGACGGCGGCAGCCGTGACGGTTACGTCCATCGCTGTTTCGCCCGCCACGGCGAGCATTACCACGGGCGCGACCCAGCAGTTCACGGCCACCGCGACCTACAGCAACGGCTCAACCGGCAATGTGACGGCTTCGGCAACGTGGGCTTCTTCAAATGCGACTGCGGCAACGGTCAATTCGGCGGGCCTGGCAACAGGCAGTTCAGCCGGCAGTGCCACAATTTCCGCGACAGTGAGCGGGACGAGCGGCAGCGCAACATTGACGGTTGTCGCGCCCACGCTGACCTCCATTACAGTCACTCCGTCCGATCCGAGCTTCACCGATGGAGCCACGGAACAATTCGCCGCAACCGCGAATTACAGCAACAACACGACAGCAAATGTGGCATCGAGCGCAACGTGGAGTTCGTCGAACGCCGCGGTGGCGACGATCTCCTCGAGTGGCGTGGCCACCGGTCAAGGCGGGGGCACGACGACAATTTCGGCCGCACTGAGCGGCAAAACGGGAAGCACAACCGCATCCGTGACGTTGAGCGGCACGACAAGCATTACCACCTGGCACGTGGATACAAATCGGAGTGGGTTGAACAACCAGGAAGCGACTCTTACGCCCGCCAATGTAAATGCATCGAACTTCGGCAAACTTTTCTCATGCCCGGTCGATGGCTACGTCTACGGAACGCCGCTGATCCTTTCCAATCAAACCATCAACGGCGCCCGGCACAACGTGCTCTATAGCAGCACCACGAACAGCGGCGACATGCCGGGATACGGCATCAAATTCACCTCGCCGGTGGTCGCAAATGGGAAAGTGTATATCTCGACAGGCCCCGATCTGACGACGGTTTCCAATCCCCGGGGCGAGATTGACGTCTATGGCCTCAAATAGGTGATTCGCGTCACACCATGTGTACGGATTTCAGGTATTATCGGAACTGAGCATAATTGATCAGACTTTGAGGATTGCTCAAAAGATTTCGCTTGCCATCGCGCATAAATTGGGTATTATGCCTTAGTAGTTCCTTTAACAGTTGCCTGCGGGAGCCCTGCCAGGGATCATTAGGAAGAAGCGAAACGACGCTATATGCGCACGCTCCTTCCTCAGCAAATGATGGATCGCCTGTCACGGTGAGCCCGGAAACAAAAGGCTTAGCCCCAGTGGAGTGTAAGACCTCTGCCTCGCCAAGCTGTTTGCGAAGAGGTGCCGAGAAAAAGTTTGCAGGATGCGTAGCCCCTGCCAGCTTAGCTCAGGCCGCCCACGAATTCGACAGACCTGTCCCGGATTGAGTATGGGGGAGATTTGTGTCGAAAGGCTAGCCACCTCAAGGTAGCTGGCAAACCGCCGATAAGACAGTTTTAGGAAAGCTCACTTGCTTATGCTTGCCCAATCCGGTGCTCTCACCGGGCTCGGCGCCCCGAAAGGCGCAGAACCTGGAGATCCCACTGCAAGCATAGATGCGCGACCTGCAGAATTGGTTGCTGAGCCGCGAAATGGCATTTGCCGGGCGCAGAACCACGAAGACAAAACCCATACCCACGAGAGGGATAGATAGACACGAATGAGCTTTCTCAAGAGATTCTCCTTCATTTTTACCATCATGGGACTGTGCATTCTTCCAGCTTGGGCCCAAGTCATCGTCAACTACCCCGCCAACGGCGCCGTGGTTGCCTCGGAGTTTTCCCTTTCTGCCACCAGCAGCACCTGCTCCGGCCAACCGGTGAGCGCTATGGGTTTCTCGCTCGATAGCAGCGGCAACAACACCTTCGCCTACAGCACCTCAATCTATTCCACCGTAACCGCCTCGGCGGGCGCACACACGCTGCACGTTAAGGCCTGGGGTACCGCGGGCTCCGCCTGCGATACCGACGTGGCCGTCAATGTAGATGGCGTTTCGGTGTCGTCCCCCGGCAACAACGCCCCCATCTCCTCGACTTTCAACCTCATCGCGAGCTCTGTCACGTGTTCATTACAGCCCGTCACGGCGATGGGGTATTCGTTTGACTTCGGCAACACCACCTTTGTGTACTCAAACTCCATGAATGGCTCCGTAACCGCGCCCAGTGGTGCACAGACGCTGCACGTAAAATCCTGGGGCAATGCAGGCGCGGGCTGCGACACGGATGTGGCGCTGAATATTGAGGGTTCCGCATCCTCGGCAGGCGGCGTGAGCGTGAGCCAACCGGGAGACGGCTCTTCGGTTTCCTCGCCCTTCAGTCTGGCTGCCGCCTCCACATCGTGCTCTTCGCAGGCCGTCAGCGCCATGGGATATTCGCTCGATGGCAGCACCTCGACCGCGGTCGTATACGGCACTTCCCTCTCTGCCTCTGTCACTGCCGGCGCGGGTGCTCACGTAGTTCATGTGAAGTCCTGGGGCAATGACGGCGCGGGCTGTGACACCGATGTGAACATCACGGTATCTGCTTCTACCTCATCTGCTTGCGGTTCCAGCATTGCGCCCTCAGGGGGAAGCGGGGCCTACGTTCCTCCTGGCGCCGTCAGCGTCACCAGCATTCAGGCGCTCACCGGCTGGGTTTCACTTTACGATTCCGGCACCTACGGCAGCGCCGCCGGGGCCATGGCGATGGCCGGTTGTCCATCCGTCAGTGGCAACGCCCTCGAGTTCTATACCACCTACACGTATTACGGCGGCGAGCGCTACTACGCCTCCTTCGGCGACGACACCACCTCCACCAATTTTGTCTACGACGGTTGGGTTTACCTCGATAATTCCTCCGGCTCCATATCCAACCTGGAGATGGATACGAACCAGGTGATGTCGAACGGGGAAACCGTGATCTTTGGCTTCCAATGCGATGGCTGGTCCGGCACCTGGGATTACACCGAAAATGCGGGTACGCCCACCGATCCTATCGATCACTGGGTAAACTCCAGCGCCGCCTGCAATGTGAAAAACTGGGCTCAGTATGTCTGGCATCACGTCCAGGTCAGCTATTCGCGCGACAGCTACGGCAACGTCAACTATCAATCGGTGTGGCTTGATGGAAACCAACAACAGATCAATGCCACAGTGCCTTCCGCATTCGCACTGGGCTGGGCACCAACGCTTGTCACCAACTTCCAGGTGGGCAGCAACGCCCCCGGCTCATCTTCCAGCACCGTCTACCTCGACAACCTGGCCATTTCACGCTGGTAAACCGCCGGAGTGCCCTATTCACATCGCGCGGCGCTTCGCTTTCAGTTAGTTTCATCGGGAAAAGCCCTCCCCTTGCGGAGGGCTTTTCACTGGTTCAGGCGCAGATCGGCGAGCTTTTCAGGCTATCCGGGTCTTGGCCAGGCTTAGTTCGCCGTGATTGCGCTGGCCGCGTACCCTGTCCCATCGTAGGTCGCCGTTACAGTCACATTTGCCTGGAGGCGGAGAGTCCCGCTCGTCCGTAAACGGCTGGAATTGAAGCGGATCTGGTAGCTTTTTCCATCGCGCGGGTCGACGAGGACCATGATTCCCGTGTGCATGTCGAGAAACGAAATATTCCCGCTGAACTGAAATGCGGCGCCAGGCACTGCCAATACCTTGATTTCTCTCGCCACGTTGCGGCGCGCAGGCCCGGCTCCAAACGAGACCGAGACGAGGGCCCCCGCCACAAGATCGGATAACCCCGAGGACCCCGTTGTAAATTTCCGTTCGCCCACGCGAGCAATGCTGGCATTTGCTGGAACCAGGAAAGTTACTGGTGTGGGCGACATCTGAGAAAAAACGACAAGGTCGCCTTTGTCCGGGTTGTACCTGATCACCCGTCCCTCGCACTCTCCCTCCTCCGTTCCCGACAGAATATGAATGCTGACTGCGAAGACGTTGGGCCCGTCCAGAATGGTTTCGACAGAAGCGTGATCTTCGGGACCGAGATCGCGGACCGCGATCCTCTCTCCATCGCGATAGACCTGCGTCCGTTCATCGAACCAGATCCTCATCGGCCGTTCGCCGTAGGTTCGTAGCGAGAATTGATCGCGCACCGGATCGAAATTCTGGATCTGACCGCCAAGAATGGTGGTTTTCCCCTTGGGAGGTGGCGGCAGAGAAAGAGAACCCGCATTCTTGTCTGGCTCGGCCGCATTATTGTCTGGCTGGGCCGCATGATTGTCAGAATCGGCCGCCGGCCTCGAGCTCACCATCTGTTGTGAGGGCTGTTGTGAGGGGGCGCAGGTCGCCAAAAATGCCACTCCGGCGCCGCAGAGCACCACTACTGCGAACAACTTCTTCATATCGGTTCACCGTCATCCACACAAATTTCCATCAGGCTACCGGATTTAGATGTTCTTTGGGCATTTTCGGTGGCCTCAGGCATCAGCCTCCAGAGGCAACCCCCAGGGTGGTCGCAACGCATCAAAGGATATGTGTCACCCAGATGTTGCTCGCAGGCTGCCGTAGTTCGCAGGCTGCCGTATTCGCAGCGAGTATGAGAGGAACAATGCGCTTCAGCTCATGTAAACCCGCGCTAACCACCTCGCTTCTGGGCGTGGGCGTGCTTCTGGGCGTGGGGCTTCATGCTGCGTGGGCGCGCGATACCCTCACCATCACCATTCCCAGGCATAGCAGCCTGACCCTTGTTCAGCGTCTGAACCGGGAAGGTGTCGAGGCCATTAAGAAGCACAACTACTCGGCTGCGGCGAAATTATTCTACAAGGCATATCTCTTTGATCCTGCCGATCCCTTTACTTTGAATAACCTGGGGTACATCTCTGAGTTGGAAGGGCAACTGGATCGTGC
>Ga0182024_10003868_pt1 | contig 35119 bp, 28 predicted proteins | sample P32metaG_FD_120480 | JGI IMG/M metagenome (GOLD analysis project Ga0182024, IMG submission 120480) | Permafrost microbial communities from Stordalen Mire, Sweden - P3-2 metaG (Illumina Assembly) | ecosystem: Environmental > Terrestrial > Soil > Wetlands > Permafrost | place: Sweden: Stordalen...
ATCAGCGCTCCCGCAAATCCGCCGGCCAGAAATCTTCGGCTCGGCGCAGCAGTGGACATTTCCATAAGTAGTGGTGCTCCCAGGGCCTAGGCCTTCGCAGCCTTCTATACCTTCAACAGTATTGTCCTAACAAAAAAGTTACAAGGCCTCCATCCGCCACTCGCCATCTATGTTTAACCACGCCCCCGCCGCCCACCGACTCTAAACATCGCCGAGCAACTGCAACCTCTTGCCATCATTTCTGTACCTTGGTACCATGGTACCAACATGGAAGAGAGGCTTACAATGTCCACAGAACCACGCCACCTCGTTGAACGAGTACAAACCGGCGTTCGCCTCGAAAAGCGTCTGCTCAAAGTTCTTAAAGCGTTTGCTGAATTCAAAGACATGACTTTGGGAGACCTCTTGGAAGGCATCGTTCTTCATGCCTTCGATGGCAAGGCTCCCTTCAGCGCGGACTCCCTCGCGCGCATAAAAGAGCTCAAGAAATTCTATGACCTCGACCTCGATGCCAGCGCCAGCCATCAACTGACCGAGACGAAATCGGGCCTTACCTCGCGCACGTCAAAAACGCTCAACAACAAACTCAGAAAGGAGCGACGCCACAAATGAATCCCACCCGGAAGAAGTGGGCTGTACCCGCGCTGCACTGGACCCTCGGTCTTTCAGTGCTTCTCGAATCTGTGCACACCGCACCTCATCTGGCGCCATTCACCATTTCGCAAAATTGGGGATACCGCCGTGGGTTCCACGGGTGCTCGGGAGTGTGGAGATCGTCGCCGCGATTTTGTTTCTCGTCCCGATCACCACCATCGTAGGTGGCTACGCGCTTCTCGTGATTTTTGCAGTCGCTGCCGTGATCCATCTCCTGACGGCCAACACGATGAAATCCTCGGGCCGCTGCTCTATGCCACTGCTGTGCTGGTAATCATGGCTCACCGTGACGGCGCCGCTCCAGAGCCTTTGCATGACCGACGCTGAATTGCTGAACCAATTCGAAAGCTGCACCCTCCCGGGCTCCGCATTTCATCATGAGGACCATGTTCGAGTGGCCTTTCTCTATCTTTGCAGTTACCCGGCCTTGCAAGCCCTCGAGCGTTTCTCCGCTTCTCTCACCAGGTTCGCCATCGCCAACGCCCAGCCTCAGCTCTACCACGAAACCATCACCTGGGCTTTCATGCTGCTCATCCGCGAACGCATGGCCCGCAGCGGGCAATCGCAATCCTGGCCCGAATTCGCCGCGGCCAACCCCGACCTCTTGACCTGGAAAAATAATGTCTTGAAGCGATACTACCGCGACGAAACTCTTGCCTCCGACCTCGCCAAACGCACCTTCCTTTTCCCCGACAAATGCCCGCCCGCTCTGTAAGCGAGAAAGCCAACAGCGCGCTCCAACCCGTCAACGGTCAGTACCTGTAATTTTCCAGCTCGCGGGGTCTCCGTTTTGTTCCAACCTTGTTACACTCTTTTCGCATGAGCTACCGCTTACTCGCCATCACATTACTCTTCGCACTGAATCTGAGCATTCCGCATCCCGCCGGCGCCGCCGTTCAGGCCAAAGGCGAAACCTTTCGCACCTCCGACAATGTCACCCTGCATTATCTCGACGCCGGCCCTGCCCAGGCCCCCGCCATCGTGTTCATCCCCGGCTGGACTATGGCCGCGGACATCTTCGAACCGCAAATCAACGAGCTCTCCAGGCGGTTTCACGTGATCGCGCTGGATCCGCGCTCCCAGGGTGACTCCGAGAAAACGCCGGAAGGGAATTATCTCGAGCGCCACGCCCGCGACATCAATGAACTCCTCCAACATTTAAAACTTAGCGGAGTCGTGCTTCTCGGCTGGTCCAATGGTGTGCCCGACGTGCTCGCGTTTATCGAGCAGAATGGCACCGCCAATCTTCGCGGAATTATCTTGGTTGACGGTTTTCTCAACTTCGACAATCCGGGATTACAAAAAGGCCTCTTCGGCATGATGCAAAGTCTTCAGGCCGACCGCGCCAAATTCACCGACGATTTCGTGCGCAGCATGTACGCGTCAAAACAATCCGACGATTACATACATCACGTCGAGCAAACTTCCTTAAAAACGCCCACGAACACGGCCGTGGTCGAAATGTTCAACGTCCTGAACCACGGCGATTTCACTCCGCTCCTCGCCAAAATCGACAAGCCCGTCCTTTACATTTGCCAACCGCGCCTCGCCTCACAGGCCAAGCTACTCCAATCCGCTATCCCCACCGCCCGCGTGGAAGTGTTCAAAGACGCCGCCCACGCTCTCTTCGTGGACGATCCCGACCATTTCAACAAAGTCGTCTCCGACTTCTTGGACTCGCTCGCCCCTCCCGGCCGCTGAATACAGGCGCCCTTCAATCGGAATGGCGATGCTGGATTCGCCTCCGCTTACCGTATACGCCGTAACCCTGATACCTGGATAGGCGACATCTTTGCTCTCATGCCCGGGCGCTCTCTTCAGCGTGATCTTCGCTGTCTGCGTAGCCTGCGTCCTAAAATCCACCACGGAATGATTCAGAGCGTTTCCGCTATCCACGGAACAAACGTAGTCAGCACTTTCCGTCGTGCAACTCAGATACATAAGCCCGCTTCCCATTGCCGCACTCACCTGCAACACCGTCTCGCCGACGCCTCCCGCATTTATCTTTACCGGCGTCGCAGACAATTTTGGTCCGGCCACCGCCGCTGCTTGGTACACCCGCACGTAATCCACAACCACATCGGCCGGACTTGGTGTGCTCTTGTCCGGCGGCCCGGGCCAGTCTCCGCCCACCGCCAGGTTCATCAAAAAATAAAACGCCGCATTGAATACCCATCGTCCCTCCGGCGGAACGTCCGCCGCCGTGCGGATGTAAAACGGCTTGCGCCAATCATCGACGTACACTTCGATCATGAATGGCGACCATATCGCACCGTACGCATGGCACGCTGGCTTTGTAGCGTCCACGCGCTGTCCCTCCGTCAACGAATGGATTTGCGTCAGGCTGAAAAGTCCCTTCGCCGAACTGCTCGGCCCATGGATCGTTGACTCCACTTTCGTCGGTCCCAACCCGCCGTCGCCTCCCTGGAGCTGCGGAATATTTTCCATGATGTCGATTTCTCCGCCATCGGGCCATTTTCCCACCGTGCCCAGCATCCAGAATGCCGGCCAAAGCCCCGCGCCCACCGGCAACTTCATGCACGATTCCATGCGTCCATACTGGAAATCTTTCAGCCCCAGCGTTTTCATCCGTGCGGAAGTCCACGTTCCCGCGGGCGCCGGCTCGTCGCTGACCCGCACAGCCCGAATAATCAAATGTCCCTCGCCATCCTGAAACGCATTTGGATTTGTCGCGTCGCACGGCGCCGGCATCGCAGCGCCTGCTGCACAATAAACTTCCAATTCATGATTGCCCCAGCCGCTTCCTCCCACATCAAAAGTCCATTTACTCGCATCAGGCGGCGCGCCTTTCACGCTCGAATTAAATTCATCGCTCCACACTGGCGCTCCCCACTCCTGCGCCTTGGCTCCCACCACCAGCGCGAGCGCACTAATAACCAACGCCACTGCGCTTGCCATCACCGTACCGACTCGAGTTGTCGCCATTTTTCTCATCTCCCGACATTCAACAGAAAAAAGCCGTCAGCCTCGCATCACCACATCACGAATGTTAAGAATATTAAGAATATTAAGTTATAAATTCGGATCTCCATTTCGATGCCAATCACTTTATTTTTTATTTCCCATTGGTACTGTCCTCCTTCTGTACCTCCGACCAGTAGCGGTGTCTTCATCGACAATTTACACTTCGCGAATTCGACGCCCAACAGCGTTTATTGACTTTCTGCGTTTCCTCTAGCGGAGATGCATGCGAATGACTAAACTGAACGTCCCCGCTATCTGGCATCGCCGGCCCATGCATGCCATTGCTGTCTCGTTCCACACCCCACACAGGAGTCTCTCATGAGCGATCCGAAGCCAGTGTTATTCCAGGCCGCTCCAGTCGCCGAGCCGGCCAAGCAGAAGCCTTCTCAGGAACCGAAAACGAAGGGCTCCACACGCCGCGCGTTCTTGGGCCAGGTTGGCGGTGCTGCCGCCGTCACCATCGTTTCCAGCGCAGCCCTGGCCGGTCCATTAACCCCCGCCGCGTCAGCCGCGCAATCGAACGCCCCCTCGTTCGGTGGGGGTGGAGGGATCAACTCGCGTCAACGCGCATTCAAAAGTTTCACCAACCGCGTGAACGCTGCCCAAGCGGAACTAAACATTCCCATCCCCAACGAAATCTCTAATGGCGACGAGACTCGCTTTCCAAACTTTATCGGCAATTATTCCAAGGGCTTGGTGCACAACAGCATCGGCGAAGTCGACAGCGCTTCTTACGCCAGCCTGCTTCGCGCCCTAAACACTGGCGAACCGCAAGCGTTTAATCAGATTCTGATGGGTGGAACTACGCTGCTTGTCGATCCGCAGTGCGGTCTGGCTTTCGATCTCGAAGGCACCGATTCGCACGCTCTCGCTATCGGCACACCACCTTCCGTCGCGAGCCGCGAAATCGCGGACGCCGCCGTGGAAAGCTATTGGATGGCTTTATGCCGCGACGTCAATTTCACGCAGTATGGCAACGAGCCCCTCACGCAGGCCGCCATCGCCGAGCTGAATTCTCTCAAAGCGTTTACCGGCCCTCGCCCCGTCACGCCGCAGAATTTATTTCGCGGATTCACTCCCGGAGATTCCGTCGGACCCTATGTTTCTCAGTTTCTGTTGCAGCCCTTCAATTTCGGCGCCGTTCCCATTGATCAGTTGCTGACCACCTACGTCCCCGACGTCGACTACATGACCGATCAGGCTTCGTGGTTGGGCGTTCAGAATGGCCAGGGGCCGTTCGCGCAAAATCAGATCGACCCTAACCCGCAGCACATGCGCAATGGCCGCGGCATCAGCGCCTATGTCCATCTCGACGTTTTATTTGAAGCTTATTTCAACGCGTGTTTGATTCTCGTCGATCGTGGCGCGCCTCTCGACTCCAGCTATCCCTACGCCGGTTCCAAGACGCAAACCGGCTTCGGCACATTTGGCTCTCCACATCTGAAAACGCTTGTCGCGGAAGTCTCTCAGCGCGCGCTCAAAGCCGTGTGGTACCAGAAATGGTTCGTCCATCGTCATCTGCGCCCCGAAGCTTATGGCGGCTTGGTGCACATGACCAAAACGCATCAAGCCAACTATCCCATTCATCCCGACGTTTTGAATTCCGAGGCCCTTGCCCGCGTGTTTGCCAAAAATGGCACGTATTTTCTTCCGCATGCATTTCCCGAAGGTTGCCCGCAGCATCCTTCCTACGGCCAGGGCCACGGCACGGTCGCGGGCGCATGCGCTACTATCGTAAAAGCTTGGTTTGATGATCTCGCACCCATCTCCGCGGTGCCCGGCATGCAGGTTTGGCAGGCCAGCGAAGATGGTTTCTCGCTCGTGCCGTACACCGGCGCCGACGCCAGCCAGATGACCATTGGCGGCGAGATGAACAAACTGGCCGCCAACATTGCCGTTGGACGCGAACACGCTGCGGTGCACTGGCGCTATGACTACAGCGATTCCCTCGCCCTTGGCGAAGCGGTGGCCATCTCCATGCTTCGCGACATGGCCAGTTGCTGGAACGAGCCATTTGCCGGCTTCTCGTTTACCAAGTTCAATGGCACCCGCGTTACCGGCATCGGCAAAAACACCGAATAACCATTCTTACTCTGCAAAACCACTTCACCCCACCCGCGCTCAACACGCGAGTGGGGGTCTCCCACTTACTTCGCCGGCGCCAAGTCCACCAGGCGCGCCGTCACCTGATACCCGCGGTCGTATCCCGCCGCAAAAGCGTTGCGCGTTTCGTCCGTAGCCCAGCGTCCCACCGCGGCTTGGCGTTGCTCGCCGCGTTGTTGCGTCAGCTTGGCCATGTACACGCCATCGCGGTACGGCGCCGTCAGCTTCAAATCGGTATTCGCCAGGCTGGCCCTGGACGCCACGTTTTGCGCAGTAACCGCTGGTTTCTGCATTTCGTTCTGGTAGCGGTTCCATTGCATAACATGCGTGGTAAGCGTAGCTGTCGCCGCCACCGACGCGATCCAATAAACGACTGCGCCGTATGTAATATTCGATTTCATCTCGTTCCTCCGATTTTTTGCTCATTGGCAAAAGTTGTTTTCGAGCTACACCGTGATAGATGAGTGCCTCTTGCCGCGCGTTGTGACCGCGCACGCAACCTTTACGTTCTTAACTCAATCTTTGCGTGCTCTTTACGCGTCGTCGTTTACCGCAAGCTGTAGAATGGATGCAGCAGCGTGGCCGTGTCCGTTGCATTAGTTGCGAAATTGAAGTTGCGAAATGAACGTTATGAAATGCATCAGTTGCCAAGTGATTTGGTTGCAAGATTAAAGTCGCGCAATGAACTTCGACAAAATCCGCCAGCCGACTTGGCTGTCCTGGGCCGCTGTGGCTCTGATCGTCGTGCTCTGCGCCGTTCTCGCCGTTATGCAATACCGTTGGATCGGCCAGGTTGCCGAAGCGGAAAGTCACCAGTTGCGTGAAGACCTTCAATCCCGGCTCAATCTTTTGCGCCGCGATCTGAACGATCAGGTTGCTTCCGCCTGCTATGCCTACATTCCTTCCACGTCCGAAATTCAGCGGCTCGGCAGGGATGCCGCCTATTTGGAAAAAGTTCGCCAGCGCCACGATGCCGGAGATCACGTCGTCCGCCGAATCGCTCTGGCGGTTCCCGATGATCTCAATCTTCTTTTGCTCATGCCCGATCGCACCCTCGCGCGCATGTCACCGCAGCCCTGGCCTGCCAATTGGTCCAACATGCAGACAAGTCTGCTTACCAGGCTGCGCGGCGGGCCCGCACCGCTCGCGCAGTCTTCCACTTTGGTGGACTTTCCCCGCTTTGGCCGGGGCGAAAACTCCGAGGACGGAAGACTAATCGAGCAGGAATGGCTGCTTGTAGATCTCGACGCAGACTACATCGGCCACGCCATCGTTCCCGTGCTGATCACCCGTTATCTGGGGCAGTTCGGGAAAGCGGATTACGACGCTGAAATTGTGGTCAACGGCAACTCCTCTCATTTCATTTATCGCTCGCCCGCCGACTCCGCCCAGGACACTCCTTGGGTTGCCGATGCCACCGTCCCGTTGTTATCGATCGATCGCGTCCCAACTTCGCAGCAGGTTGCTTCACCGAATAATGAGTCTTCTCCGGCGAGCGACTCCTCGGACACCGTGGACACAGCCCCGCCGGGCAACCTTCGTGGCCTGTGGCTGCTGCGCGTCCATCGTCGCACCGGATCCCTGGAAGCCAGCGTCGTACAGGCCCGCCATCGCAATATCATCTTGTCGGCTGGTCTGCTCTTCCTCATCCTGGTCACTATTTTGTCGCTGGTGCGCTTCTCCCGCCGCGCCCAGGACATTGCCGAGCTGCAAATGAATTTCGTCGCCAGCGTGTCTCACGAACTTCGCACTCCGCTGACCGTCATTCGCACCGCGGCTTTCAACCTGCGCGGCGGCCTGGCTACCCAGCCCGATCAAGTGACTCGCTATGGCACCCTCATTCGCAAGGAAGCCGAGAAGCTCTCTGCGCTCGTCGAACAGGTTCTTCGTTACGGCAATGCGCGCGTAGGCCGCGTTCTTCAAAAGCGCGAACCAGTAGCCATCTCGGAACTGATCGAGGCCAGCCTCCTTGCCGCACGAAATACCGATCCACGAAAAGACGTAATGATTGAAAAACGCATCGAACCTAATTTGCCTCTCCTGCTGGCCGACAAGGAGTCCCTACAGCACGCTTTGCAGAATCTTTTTGACAATGCCCTCAAATACGGCACGCCCGGCGGAGATTGGATCGGTATATCCGCCGCAGCATCAAAAAACGGTGGCCCGCCATTTGTCGAGATTCGTGTGGCCGATCGCGGCCCGGGCATACCCGCCGAGGAGCGCGAATATATCTTCGATCCGTTTTTTCGTGGGCGTGGGCCCTTGCAGGAACAAATTCACGGCACCGGTCTGGGATTAAACCTGGTGAAAAAAATCATCGAAGCTCACGGAGGAACCATCACCGTACAAAACCGGCCGGATCACGGCGCGGAATTCATCGTGCGCATCCCCAGCGCCGCCACCACCCAGCCAGCCGCGAACCAACCGCTGCCGCAACCCGAGCTGCACTCATGAATTTGCCCATTCTGCTCATCGAAGACGAGCCCGGCCTCGTCATGACCATTTCTGATTTGTTGGCCGCCGAAGGCTATCGCGTCGAGACTGCTTCCGACGGCGAGGCCGGCTTGGCCAAAGCCACGAAGGAAAAATTCTCGCTGATCGTCCTGGACGTGATGCTCCCGAAGAAAACCGGTTTCGAAGTCTGCCGCCAGTTGCGCCAGTCCGGCATCGACACCGCCATTTTGATGCTCACCGCAAAAACCCAGGTCATTGATCGTGTCGTCGGCTTAAAACTGGGCGCGGATGATTACCTCACCAAGCCCTTCGAACCTGCCGAGCTGCTCGCTCGCGTGGAAGCCTTGTTGCGCCGCGTGCACAAAGAAAACCGCGCCGATGTCCGCAACTTTCACTTCGGCGACGTGGAAATTAATTTCGAAACGGCGGAAGTGCGCAAAGGTGGGGAACCGCTCGGTCTGGCGTCCAAGGAACTTCAATTATTGCGCTACCTCGTAAACCATCGCGACCGCGTGGTGCCCCGCGAAGAAATTCTTCAGCAAGTATGGGAGTACGACAGCGAAGTCTCCTCCCGGACCATCGACGTCCACATCGCCTGGCTTCGTCAAAAGCTCGACAATCCACAAAATCCCAGGTACATCCAGACCGTCCGCGGCAAAGGCTACCGCTTCACGCAACCAGATTAGTTCAGTCGAAGCTCTAAACTTCTCCATTATCGCGCCCTGGGAAAAAAGCAAACGATCTACACGAATTTCCGGCTTGTCATGAACTGTGCCAGAATGGTACGGTACCCTACGTAATCGGGTGCTCTCCAGCTCTCTGGCTGCCGCCTAAAACCACGGGGTGGTATCCAGTGCCCATATACATCCTACTCGTCGATGACAGCGAAGTAATTCGCACCGCCACTCGGCATTATCTCGAGAGCCTGCCAGGATTTGAGGGGTGCGGCGAAGCCATCGACGGATTGGATGCCCTCGAAAAGGCCCATTCGCTCCAGCCCGACTTGATCATTATGGATTTGGCTATGCCCCGGCTGAACGGCTTGCAGACAGCTCGCAGGCTAAGGGCACAACGGAACGAGGTGCCCATCGTTTTGTTTACCTGGTATGCCGATGCCGTTCAGCCCGAAGATGCCTCTGCCGCGGGGATCACCGCCGTCCTGTCTAAAACCAACCCTGCAGCGCTACAAAGTTACATCAACGCTTTCGGTGCTGCCGCCTAGCTGCCAATCTGTTTCGGAAGCTCTGCTCTGGAACGCTACGCCCTACAACGCCAGTTCTACCTCGTCTATGTAACACCAGCCCCAATCCTCGCCAGGCTCAAACGATTTCATGATCGGGTGCTTGGTTTTATGAAAGTGTTTCGTGGCATGCTTGTTTTTCGAGCTGTCGCAGCAACCCACGTGCCCGCACTCCAGGCATAGCCGCAGATGGACCCACTGGTCACCCATTTTTAAACACTCTTCACATCCCTGCGTATGCGCCTTCACCGGTCGGATCTGATCCATGTGCGTGCATTCCGCCATAGCGTCCTCCTTATGGCCCCCATGAGCCCACCGTCGTTCTATACCACCGCGCTTTGCGTATTTGACGGCAGCGGTAACAGCACCGCGATCGTCGTGCCCGTTTCACTGGACCGAATGTCGAAGTGTCCGCCCATGTCGCGAATTCTTTCGCGCATCCCAGCCATGCCGACTCCCACCAGCCGCGTCCCTTCGTGGAATCCTCGCAGCATTTCCGGTGGGATGCCCCGCCCTTCGTCGCAGATCTCCGCAGCCAGACTTTCCGCGTCCGTCTTGATTCTGATTTGCGCTACTTTGCTTCCCGAGTGCCGGTGAATATTTGCCAGGCTCTGCTGCACCACCCGGAACAGGGCGTTCTCCAACTCTTGCGGCAGCCGTCCGATATCCTCCTGAATTTCCAGGTCCACGCGTATGCCGCTTCGCTCCGAAAATCCCTCCGCATACCAGGCAATCGCCGAGGCCAGCCCTACTCCATCCAGCAGCGGCGGATGCAACAGATACGAAATCGTCCTGATTTCCGAAGTGCATAGTTCCGCCATGGCCAACGCGTCGGCCACCCGTTGTGCGTGTGCCTCGCTCAGGGTTGCAGAATCACGCTTCAGCGCCTGCAGGTTCATCTGAATGCCCGCCAGGTACTGCCCGGCGCTGTCGTGCAGATCGCGCGCAATGCGCCGCCGCTCCTCGTCCTGCAAAGCCATCAGTCGGGAAGAAAGCTGCTGTAGTTGCGCCGTGCGCGATTGCACCGTGGCTTCCAGGTTGGCCTGCGTGCGCTTGAGGTTTTCTTCCGTTCGCTGGTGTTCGGCAATGCGCTCGGCCGCATCGGCTCGAGCCATGCGTTCGCTTTCGTGCACCTGCAATACTCGCAACGCTCCAGCCGTAAACTCTGCCAGCCCGCTCATCAGACGCGCATCCTCGGAATCGAATTTGCACTCCTCGTCGTGCGACACCACCCACAGCGTGCCGGGACTCTCGTTCCCCAAGCCAATCGGTATGACCAGGGCTTGGATGATCGGCACCGCGACTTTGTTGAAATACTGAAACCTTCGCGCCGGATAAGCAAAAAGTTGCGGCTCACCGCGATCCATCGTTACACCGCACGGGCTGAACCCTCTGGGTGTCGTTCCGTCCAAATACTCTTTCAATTCGCCCGCCAGATTCGTCCAGCGAAAAACCTGTTCGCCGTCCGGCAACGTTTCCAGCAAGCTCAACCCCGCGGTTCCTGCGCAGCACAAATCCAGCGCTATCTGCAGCAACGCGTCGATCAGCTTTTCCGGGCTGTCCGCCATGGCCCGCGCCAGCGTCTGCAGCGCCATATTTTCATGGTAGAAATTCGGCTTCCGCCGCCTTCGCGAACGCAGCTTATAGGTAACGAGAATCTCTTCGAGCGCTGCCGGTTCCGAAAATGGTGCCTCTACTGCGAGTTGTGAACCATTGGTTGACGCTGTGGCTCGCGCGCGGGACCTGCGGCGGCTAAAACGTGGAATATTCACGTTTACTCCTATTCGGTCTTCCACAACGAGGCGGGCCTCAAGTCTAACACCGCTTCATCGCCATGACTAACTGGCCGATTTTTCATTCACGCGCGTTCTCGGCGTCCCAGCCGCAAAAGTGAATTTGCCGTGCTACACTGCGCCCGTTAAAAAAGGAAATTCCACTTGAGATCAATCATCGGTCTGACCCTGGGGCTCTTGTTCATCCCCGCGAACGCCTACCCGCAGTCGTCCGCCAGCGCCCCCAGCGCCGACACCGCTAAAATTCAATCCTTGCGTACCAAACTGGAAGCCGCCATTAACGACGTCGATAGCCATCTCGACGGCGTCCTCGGTGTGGCCATCGAAGATCTGAACTCCGCCCAGAAATTCTTCCTTCGCGCTGATTCCGTTTTCCCTCAGGCCAGTTCCATCAAGATTGCTGTTCTCGCCGAGCTTTACCATCAGGCGCAGCAATCCGCCGAAGGCAAAGCTGGCAAGGCCGGGCTCACCGACCTGTACACCATGCAGGCTTCCGACCTTGTCGCCGACAGCTCCATCATGGGCGGCCTGACTCCCGGCGTCACGCGCATCACCAATCGCGACCTGGCCACCATGATGGTGGCGGTCAGCGACAACTCCGCCACCAACGTGCTCATCGATCGCCTCGGCATGGACAACGTCAACGCTTTGCTCGACAGTCTCGGCCTGCCCAACACCCGCCTCCGCCGCAAAATGATGGACATCAAAGCTGCCGCCGAAGGCCGCGAAAATATCTCCACGCCTCAGGAAATGATGACCCTGCTCGAAAAAATTTATCAGGGGAACGTTTTGAACAAAGAAATGACCACGGACTTCTTCAAAGTCCTCAGCACTCACAAGGATAGCTGGATACCGCGCGATCTGCCCGATGGCTTGCAGATCGCCAACAAGCCCGGCGAACTCGAAGCCGTGCGCAACGACTCCGGCATCGTGTTCCTCCCCAACCGGCCTTACATCATCTGCGTGATGACCACCTATCTCACACGCGAGCGCGATGGGGAGGAAGCCATCGCCAAAATTTCCGCCGCCACCTACAGCCTCTTCGACCGCCTGGCCCGCTCATCGCAGTACGGGCGCGTCATCTCCGAGCGCAACTCCTCTCTCAAATAACCGCGGCCCGTCGCGTGCGTGCCATCGATAACAAACCGTGCATAAACGGGGTGCCCCACCCTGGGCTTTTTAGGTTTACCCGCCGTGGCGGGGTGGGCTTTTTTCTCAAACTCCCAAGCGTAAGGATCGCAAACCCAAGATCATCTGGTCTTGGCAACAATTTTCACCGCAACACCCAGACCATCCGGACCGCAGCGGAGGGCTCTCTCTTCGATTCGTCGGGGAGCCGCCATCCGTCCGCGACGTTCAACCCGATCAAACCAACAAAACTCTAAAACAGCGCCGTCGGTCTACGCTCCCACTTCTTGCTCTTGTCCTTCGCGATGCCTTCCACATCCTTCACGTAGGCTCCCGCTTGCGTCAAAATGTGGTGCAAATCGTTTCCCAGGCTGATAAACGTGAATCCCTTATCCAGAAATTCACCGACGCGCGCAGTGCCAAAGAGGAAAATCCCCAGAATCACTTTGTTCTTCCGCGCCTCTGCAATCAGCTTGTCGGTAGCCGCTCCCAGTTCTGGCGAGGTGTACATCTGCGGGAACTCATACTTCTCATACAAGCCCATGGACATGCACAAGTCGTTCTGCCCCAGGAACAAAATATCCACTCCCGGCACTGCCGCAATCTCCGCCATGTTCTCGATACACGAAGCGGTCTCCACTTGCAGCGCCACAATCAAATTGTTGTTGGCGTTGCCCGCGTAGCCTAGCAACCCCGCTTTGTTCATGCTGCGTTGCGGAAAATAAACCGAGCGTGTGCCCGCCGTCGGATATTTTGTGCAGCTCACCGCCTGCCGCGCTTCTTCCGCCGTGTTGATGTACGGAACCAGCACGCCATCCGCGCCCATATCCAGTGCCTGCTGAATCCCCGCGCGGTCGTTGTATCCCCCTACGCGCACCATCGACTTAGCCCCGCCGCTCGCAATTCCCGCCAGCATGGCCGACAATTTCTCGTACCCCATCGGCCCGTGCTGCGTATCCACCAGCAGCCAGTCATAGCCGCTGTGCGCCAGTTGTTCCGCCACCGTTGGGCTATGCGAGTTCAGAAACAAGCCCAGCTTGGGCTTCCCCTCGCGCAATTCCGTCTTGAACTCCGCACCGCTAACCACATCCGCCATCGCCATCTCCTTAGTATGTGTAAACACCGCTAATTTATTTCCGAATTAGCACGCCAAAATTTCGCCACAGTGTATCAGTTCTTTAGGAGGCGGGGATTTTAGTCCCCGCGTTACCGCCGCAACAGAACCTGGGCTTTAGCCCCTGAAGTCCTCAGTTTGGTTAGCGGGCAACTGATTCTGAAGCCTTACTGTAACAACGCCTCCGCCATCATCGAACAATTCGCCACCTAAGGCTGCACCTGCGCCTCACCCACCCTCAACTTCGCCAAAAAATCAAAATCTCCCGTAGGCGACAGCGCCAAATCCCCCAAATCTCTTCGATGTACCGACACCGCATCGCCAAACCACATCGGCAAATATGGCAAATCCACAGCCAGAATTTTCTGCGCCTCGCTGCACAATTCTTTGCGCTTCTCGCGATCCATCTCCACGCGAATCTGCTCTGTCAGCGCATCCATCCTTGCATTGCGATAATGCCCGCGATTCGCTCCATCCGGCGGAAAGCGCTTCGACGAAAACACAAACTCAAAAATATCGGGATCGTTGTTGGCCCCCACCCACCGCAATAAATTGATCTGAAAATTGCCCTTCACCGCATCCGAGAGCAACGTTCCCAACTCCAGCGGCCGCAACTCCAGTTCCACTCCCACATGCCGCCACTGTTCCTGCAACACCGCGCCAATCAGCCGGTACTGCTCATCCGTGGAAGTCTTCAGCGTCAAATGCATGCGCACGCCATTCTGCTTCCGCGGAAACCCTGCCGCGTCCAGCAGCGCTTCCGCGCGCGCCGTATCCAGCGAATATTGCGCGACGTTAGCTTCATACGCCCAATGATTCGGCGGCAATACTCCGGTGGCGATGCGCGCCTGCCCATGCAACAGATAGCGGATCAACGCTTCGCGATCTGTGGCGAACGCCAGCGCCTGGCGCACCTCGCGCCGCCCAATGATGGTGTCATCCAGGTTGAATCCAAGATACGAGAGATTTGTTCCGGCGTGTTCGGTCACCGCCAACGCCGGTTGGCGCGCCAGCACCGGAACCATGTCCGGCGCAAGGGAGCTGATCTCCAGGTCGGCCGAACCCTTTCGCAGTTCCAGCGCACGAACGATGGCATCGGGCACAATGCGCGCTCTCAGCCGGGTAATCTCCGGCGCTCCCCCGAAATAATCGGAATTCGCCGCCAGCACTACTTCATCATCCTGCGCCTGGCTTACAAAACGAAATGGGCCCGACCCAACCAGCGCCCGCGAGAAATCCGTCCCGGCTTTTGCGGGCACAATCCCGATCGCCGGCCGTGACAAGCTCCACAAAAACGAAGCATACGGCGCATTCAAATGAAAAATCGCCGTATTTGCGTCCGGCGCTTCCACGCTGGCAATCATGCGAAATCCGCCGCGCTTTGGCGAGCGGTTCGCCGCATTCAAAATAAAATCAAACGTCGCCTTCACGTCCGCAGTGGTTACCGCGCTTCCATCATGAAACTTCACTCCCTGCCGCAAATGAAATATGTACGTCAGCGGGTCTGGCGTCTCCCACGATTCGGCAAGGTCAGGACGCAAACTCAAGTTCTCATCGCGCGCCACCAGACTGCTGAATATCAACCCGTCCAGATGTTGCGACTGCCCATCGGTAGCAAATCGCGGATCAAGATTGGTGGGATTTGACTCGATCAGCAGCACTAATCCGGATCGGTCCGCACGCGCGCTACGCGAACACCCTGCGAGCGTCATCGCAAGTGCGAACGACCAAGCCACCAAAACAGCTCCACGCGAACACCGCGCAGCCCACAACACGCCGTAATCGCCCGCAGCGATTTTGCACAACCTCAATACGCAGCAAACGAAACCCGTAGCGTTTCGCGGCGATGATTTGTCCACAGCAGTGCTTTTCATTTAATTCTTGAAGCTGCTTTCCTGGGCGGCGCGTAAGAAATCTTCCCCAGAATCGCCGGCCCGGTCGCCCCCGTCGCAGAAAACATATTCCCAGGTCGCTGATGAAACGTTTCGTAAGCCATCAACGCAAACGCAAATGCTTCCTTGGCTTCTTCCGGCACTCCCACTCGCGAAGAGGGAAGTACCTCCACATTTGGCAGCGCCGCGCTCAGTTGCGCCATGATCAGGGGATTGCGCGTGCCCCCGCCGGAAACAATCATCTGATCGATTTTATTTTTCGGAACCACAAACCGGTTCAGCGCATCCACCACCGACAGCGCCGTAAAAATAGTCGCGCAGCGAATCAGATCATTCGGCTTGGCGCGATGCCGCCGCCCGAGCGCCAGAACTCTCTTCACATACTCGGCGCCGTAATATTCCCGCCCCGTCGACTTTGGCGGCGCCTCCTTCAAATAAGCATCGCGCATCAATTCATCCAGCAGCGCGGGAATCGCGCGGCCTGCCCGCGCCATCGCCGCATTGTCGTCAAACTTCTTCCGCCCGCGCGTAAAATGCGTCACCAGCGCGTCGATCAACATATTGGCTGGCCCGGTATCAAACGCGAACACTCGTTCCCGCGCCGCCCCTGCTGGAATCACCGTAACGTTGGCAATCCCTCCCAGATTCAGCGACACTCGCCCGCGCTTCGCATCGCCATACAAAAGATAGTCCGCGTATGGCACCAGCGGCGCACCCTGTCCCCCGAGCGCCATATCCGCGGGACGGAAATCCCCCACCGTCGTCACTCCGGTTCGCGCGGCAATCACTGCCGCTTCGCCAATCTGCAGCGTCGAAGCCACTCGCGCGCCCAGATAGGGCACCGGCACGCCTTGATGAAAAATCGTCTGCCCGTGACTGCCAATCAAATCGACAAACGAAAGCGCCACCCGAAACCGTTTGCAGGCCGTCGTCGCGGCCTCCGCAAACAATCCACCCAATCGAGAATTAAGCTGGCTCAATTCTCCCGCGCTGATCGGACGCTGCTCCGCTACTCGCAGCACTTCCGTTCGCACCGCCGCCGGAAATTTCACCGCGGTATCCGCGAGCAACTGCGCTTTCACCCGCGGCGGCGCCCCCGTTATTCTCGCCAGCGCCACATCGATCCCGTCCGCGGACGTCCCCGACATCAGCCCCAGCACCAGCAACCCGCGCTCCTTTGCACTCCTACTCATGAAGTTCACTCATGAAATCTGTTTCTTCAATTCCGCCAGCAGATTCAAAGCATCCAGCGGTTTCAACTGATCCAGGTCCGCCCCGCGCAATCGATCAATCACTTCCCGGTCCAGCGCGGTGAACAGCACTTCTTGGTGTCCGTTGTGATTTGCATTTGTTCCCGCGCCTGGTGATAGTGTCTCGCTCAACTCATGCTCGTTCTGCTCGTGCTTTCTCAATACTTCCCGCGCGCGCTCAATCACGCTGCGTGGCAGCCCCGCCAGCCGCGCGACCTCGATTCCATAACTCTTATCCGCGCTTCCCGGTTCCACCCGCCGCAGAAACACAATTTCGTTGGGTGTCTCTTTTACCGAAACGTGTACGTTCTTAACCGTAGTCAACAACTCCGCCAATTCCGTTAGCTCGTGATAGTGCGTGGCAAACAGCGTGCGTGCCCCAGTGTGCTTTTGCAAATGCTCCACCACCGCCCACGCAATCGACAATCCATCAAACGTGGAAGTCCCACGCCCCACTTCATCCAGCAGCACCAGGCTGGCCGGCGTGGCGTTGTGCAGAATCGCCGCCACCTCGCTCATCTCCACCAGAAACGTCGAACGCCCGCGTGCCAGGTTATCGCTCGCGCCAATGCGCGTAAAAATTCTGTCGGTAATTGGCAGCTTGGCCTGCCGTGCCGGCACAAAGCACCCCATTTGCGCCATCAACACAATCAGCGCCGCCTGTCGCAAATACGTCGACTTGCCTCCCATGTTCGGCCCGGTAATTAACAGCAGTTGTTGCCGTTGCGATTCCAGGTACAAATCGTTCGGCACAAAGCGCTCGCCACGTTGGCGCAGCAACTCTTCAATCACCGGGTGTCGCCCTTCCACTATCAGCAACTCGCCCGTCGCGTTAAATTCCGGCCGGCAGTACCCGCGTTCCGCCGCCAGCTTCGCAAAACACGTCAGCACATCCAGTTGCGCGATCGCGCTGGCGGTCACGCGCAGCCGCGCCGCGTGCACCGCCACTCCCGAGCGCAGCTCCACGAACAACCGGCATTCAATTTCCGCGATGCGCTCGTCCGCCGCCAGAATTTTCCGTTCGTATTCCTTCAGCTCCGGCGAAGTAAACCTCTCTGCATTCACCAGCGTCTGCTTGCGCTCATAGTCCACCGGCGCCATGTGCAAATTCACTTTGGAAATCTCGATGTAATAACCAAAAATCGAATTAAACCGGATCTTCAGCGAATTAATTCCGGTGCGCTTTCTTTCGCGCTCTTCCATGGCGGCAATGATCTGCTTGCTGTGCTGGCTCAGATTCCGCAATTCATCCAGCTCGCCATCGTATCCGCTGCGAATCATCCCCGGCGTGGTAGCCAGCGCCGGCGGCTCATCCGCGATGCCGCGATCCAGCCGTTGGCGAACATCGCTTAACTCATCGATCTCCGCATGAATCTTTCGCAGCAGTTCGCTGCCGCCGGCCGGCGGCGGTGTCAGAAAATTCTTCAGCACCGGCAATTGCGCCAGCGATTTGCGCAACGCCACCAGTTCACGCGGTGTAGCCAGTCCCAGCGTGACCCGGCTGGTGATCCTTTCCAGATCGAGGATGCCCTTTAACTCTTTGCGGATCTCTCCGCGCACCATCGTTTGCTGCACCAGGTGCGTAACGGCATTCAGCCGCGCCTCGATCGCCTCCGGATCAATCAGCGGCCGCAACATCCACGAACGCAGCAGCCGCGCGCCCATGCCGGTAACCGTCACATCTAGCGCCGCAATTAACGTTGTCGGTCCCACCCGCCCGCCATCATCCGTAAAAATCGGATTCAGCAGTTCCAGGTTGCGCACCGAAACTGGATCGAGCACCAACGCATTGTGCTGCTCGTAGTAGTGCACGCCATCCAGGTGCCGCAGCGCTTCCACGCTGTGCGCATCATCGCCGCGCGCGGCATTCTCACGGAGGTAATGAATAATCGCGCCCGCGGCCGCCAGCGATTGCGGGTGTCCGTCCAGTCCGAAGCCCGTTAGCTCCGCTACTCCAAACTGCTCGCGCAACACACGCTCGGCATAGTCGTACTGGAAAATCCAATCATCGAGTCGCGACTCAACCCCTCCGCTTCCTTCCAGCAGGGAAGTCTTCGCCGTTTCAAACAACTGTTGTGGCCGCGCCAGCAGCGTCTCGCGCGGTCGCAACAATTGCAGTTCATCGCGCAGCGCTTCTGCCGCACCTGGTCCATGAAATTCCGTGGTCTGAAATTCTCCGGTAGACAAATCGACATACGCCATTCCCAGTGTCGCGCCCGACCCGTCTTTCGACACCGCCGCAAGAAAATTGTTCTCTCGCGCCTCCAGCACCGCGCCATCGGTGGCCGTCCCCGGCGTAATCACCCGCACCACTTCGCGCCGCACGATTTTCTTGCCCGGCCCCGGCAATTCCATCTGATCGCAAATGGCAATCTTGAATCCCGCGCGAATCAGCCGCGCAATATATCCGTCTGCTGCGTGATAGGGCACGCCGCACATCGGGATGGGCTGCCCCTTCTCGCGATTTCTGGATGTCAGTGTGATTTGCAGTTCGCGCGCCGCGATAATGGCGTCTTCGTAGAACAATTCGTAGAAGTCGCCCAGCCGGAAAAGCAGCAGTGCGTGTGGATATTTCGACTTGATGCCCTGGTATTGCTGCATGAGCGGTGTCGTTGCTTCGCTCATGCTCATAAATAGTTGCTCGCGCACACCGGTAGCGCGTACCTCTTCAAAAACGGCACTCCCGCGCCACCACTCACTCGCGGATTCCCGATTGTGTCAGCAGAAAAGCGTAGTCCAGCGCAATCTCACGCAAATAATCGTAGCGTCCCGAAGCGCCGCCATGTCCGGCGCCCATATTCACCTTGAAGAGCAGGCAATTCGCGTCGGTCTTCTTGGCGCGCAGCTTCGCTACGTATTTGGCCGGTTCCCAGTACATCACCTGGCTGTCGTTCAACCCTGTTTTCACCAGCATCGCGGGATACGCTCGCCGCGCCACATTCGTATACGGGCAATACGATTTCATCACCCAGTAATCGTCCGCGTTTTCCGGATTGCCCCACTCTTCATATTCGCCCACCGTCAACGGCAGGGAAGCGTCCAGCATGGTGTTCAGTACATCCACAAATGGCACGTGCGAAATTACCGCGTGAAATAAAAATGGCCGCACATTCGCTACCGCGCCCATCAATAGGCCGCCCGCGCTTCCGCCTTCAATCGCCAGTTTCTCCGGCGAAGTATAACGGTGCGCGATCAGATGCTCCGCCGCAGCAATAAAATCCGTGAAGGTATTCATTTTCTCGCGCATGCGTCCGGCATCGTGCCAGGGCTTGCCCAGCTCGCCGCCGCCGCGAATATGCGCAATCGCAAAAACCACGCCGCGGTCCAGCAGACTCAAGCGGTTGGAGCTGAACGTTACCGGCACGGAAATTCCGTAGCTTCCGTATCCATACAGCAACAGCGGCGCGCCATGACTGTTTTCTTCCGGCCATTTCGGCTCCGCGGCAAATGTGTCGCGTTTGTACACCAGCGAAATTGGCACGCGCGTGCCATCCCCAGCCACCGCGTGCAGCCGCTCCGTCACGTAAAGCTGCGCATCGTATACACCCAGCACCGGCTGTTGCTTCAACAAAACCCGCTCTCGCGTGCGCACACCGTAATCAAACACCGATCGCGGCGTCACAAACGATTCGTACTGAAACCTCACCAGCTCGGTCACAAACTCCGGGTTTGCTCCCAGCGAAGCGTGGTAAGCAGGCTCCGTGAATTCAATCCGGTGCGACGCCTGCAGCAAATCGCCGCCGTTTTCTCCCTTGCCGCCACGATTCTGCAAATCTACAATGCGCAGATACTGCAGCCCGCCCTCGCGCTCGGAAAGCACCAGGTGCTTTTCAAACGCGCACACATTGCTCAACATTACGCTGGGACGATTCGCCACCACTTCGCGCCACAGTGGCCGCGCCGGTTCCTTCACCACGGCGCGCATCAACCGAAACGTCCGTCCTCCCGAATTTGTCCGCACATAAAAAGTGCCGCCGTCAGGCTGCCCGGGCTCGCCCGGATGATGGTCGACATAATACTCATGGTTATCTTCCCGCGCGTCGATCAGAGAAAACTCGCCCGCCGTATCCCCGGCAGCCAGGAATCTCACTTCGCTGGTGGTGTGACTCGCGCTGGTCAGCAGCAGAAAACTCCCACTGCGCGTGCGCTCCACGCCAATCCGGAACCGCTCATCCGTTTCTTCATGCAACAGGGTTGGTGCTTGCCCCAACCCTAATTCATGCCGGTACAAACGATAAGAACGCTTGGTCGTGTCGTCTTCTTCGGTGAAAAACAGAGTACGGTTATCCGCTGCCCACGCCACACTGGTCACCCGCTCAAATCGCTCGCCCAGCGTCTCGCCGCTCGCCAGATTCTTCACCTGCAAGGTGTACTGCCGGAATCCTGTCGTATCGGTCGAATACGCCAGCAATTCGTTGTTATCGCTGACCGCAAAAGACCCCAGCCCCAGAAACGAGTTCCCCTCCGCCAGCGCATTCAAGTCCAGCAGCAATTCTTCCGGCGCGCCTTCCACATCCTGCCGCCGGCAATGCCGCGGATACTGCTGGCCTTCCTCCGTGCGCGTGAAGTAGCCATATCCACGCAAGCGGTAGGGCACCGACAAATCCGTTTGCAAAATCCGCCCCAGCATCTCCTGATAAAGCTTTTCTTGCAGCGCTTCGGTAGGCCGCAAAATCGCGTCGGTGTACGCGTTTTCCGCCTTGAGGTAGTCGATGACCTCCGCGCTTTCCTTGTTTCGCAGCCACGCATAGTGATCCACGCGCCGGTCCCCGTGGAGAACCGTCTCCACCGGTTCCCGCCGCGCGATGGGAGGCGCTGGCACCGCCGCGCCCGCCCCGGAGCGGGCCGGTTTCGCGGTCGTCGTGTTTCCCGCAGAGTCGCCTGCACCGGTACTGCTAGGAAGGGTTGGTGCCGCCGTATTTGAATCTGTCGTCATACGCTTCGTTGGTGATTCTGTACATTGCAAACGCCCGGCAGGGCGCACGCTGGCGCATTAAGTGAAAGTAGGGGATAAGTCTCGCCCGCTATACTAACGGAACTTTTCCACCGTAGGAAGTCCACATAGGAAGCCTACAACTCAAGCTGTTTCAGGCAACCGTAAGCAGCATCGGGGCGTCCTTGGTGATCCCTGCCAATTCTTCTGGAGTTTTAATGGACACTAGGTAGCCTCCTGACCGACAGTATCGTATCTTATCCCTGCGGGGGCCGGCAGGACGGAACGTGAGTTTCACCGCTTAACGCGATGCCCAACGAAACCGAAATCAAACTAAAAATCCGCGACATCAAAGCCTTCCAGCGCATCCTGCAACGCCTCGGCGCCAAGCCGGTCGGCTCCGCCACCGGCCGTGTCCTCGAGGAGAATCTCATCTTTGACACGCCCGACGGCAGCCTGGCTAAACACGGCCAACTCCTCAGGCTTCGCAGCGAAACAACGGTGACCGCCTCACCGAAACAGAAACCATCTGCCAAATCCAAAAAGTCGCGCAAGCCCGTGCAGTCCAAAAGCTCTCCCCGGCCATCCGCCCCAGCCCGCCAGATACTCACCTTCAAATCCCCGACTCCTCAGCAACTGGCCGCTCCCTCCCATCGCTACCCTTCCTTCGGCGCCCACAAGGTCCGCGAAGAAATCGAAGCGGAAGTGGTTGATTCCGTCAATCTCACGAGAATTTTCGAAGGCCTGGGCATGCGCGGCTGGTTCCGCTACGAAAAATACCGCACCACCTACCAGTTGCCGGATGCCAAGGCCTGGTCTCGTGGCTTGCTCATCGAGCTGGACGAGACCCCGATTGGTACCTTTGTGGAACTCGAAGGCCCGCCCGACGCCATCGACCGCGCTGCCACCGAACTCGGATACTCAAAACGCGATTACATCCTCACCAATTACCTGGCGCTTTACGCCGAAGACTGCCGCCGCAAAGGCCAGCAGCCGCAAAATATGCTGTTCTCAAATAAATCGCGTTAGAAATCTCTCGCAACGTAATTGTTTCTAACTTTTTTCTCCACAAACGGCATTCTTTGCTTGACTTGCGGCCACTCTACGGCTTATCACTGCTCCTACGTTGCACGCGCAATTTTGGTTCTTTCATCGTGCGACGCGCCTCTTTTTGCGGCACTGGGTCATCTGTTCGGAGCGACTTTTCTCTCGATGCACTTAAGCGGCGAACTCGAACCTGAGCCTGGCAGCGTACGCGCAGGCCACATACAAAGCTCTCTCAGAGGTTGCGACCTCTTTGTATGCCTCGGGCCCGTTGCTGGTGCTGGCGCTGCTGTCGCGCCACGGCCCGTCGCAACCCGGGTCGCGCGGAATTTTGAACGCGCGAGGTATGCCCGCGGGTAATGGCGAATCGATGTTCGCCTTGGATTTGCCCGCGAGCCCGCAGAGAGGGTCGCGGGTTTTTTGTTTTTGTCTCGTTTCGCAGTGCCGGACAGGCAGCACAGGCGCCACAGGCATCGCGAAACAGGACTTTGCAAGCAGCACAAGGAACAGGTTATGGAAATTTACGCCACCGAAATACTCGGCTCGAAAGCCTACGACGTTCAGGGCACCTACGTGGGGCGCGTTCGCGAAGTTTTCGTTGAGCCCGCCGACCAGCCCAATCGCATCTCCCATTACCTGCTGGCCCGCGGACATTTCCCTCCTCTCGTCGCCCGCCATGACCAGGTTGCCTCCGTGGCTATCGGCGAGATACGCCTGAATGTGGGCGAGCGCGCCCTGGAACTTTATGAACCCAACGAATCCTGGCTTGCGGTGCAGAAGGATCTGCTCGATCAGCAAATCATCGACACGCGCGGCCGCAAAGTGGTGCGCGTTAATGACGTGGATCTCTCCGAGGTACGCACTAACGGCAATACCGAGTTGCGCCTGACCCAGGTTGATGTCGGACTTCCCGGCGCGGTTCGCCGCCTGCTCCAGGGGGTAGTGGCCCCAAGCGTCATTCGCCGCCTGCAGTCCGGGCTTCCGCAACGCACCATCCGCTGGGAATTCGTCAATCTCGTCGAACCTGATCCGTTGCGCCGCGTGAAACTCCGCATTACTCACGAAAAGCTGGAAAATCTGCATCCCGCCGATCTGGCGGCCATTATGGAAGATCTTTCCGCCGCCGAGCGCCAGGGCATCATTGCTTCGCTCGACGAAGAAACCGCCGGCGCCGTGCTCGCCGAACTCGACGAGCGCCTCACCACCCAAATCGTCGAAAAACTCGACCCCGGCAAAGCTGCCGACATTCTCGAGGAGATGCCTCCGGACGCCGCTGCCGACGTCCTCGCGGATTTGCCGAAGCAGACCTTCGATGAAGTGCTCGACGAGATGCCCGGCCAGGAGGCCCGCGAAGTCCGCGAATTGCTCGAATTCGATCCGGGCACCGCGGGCGGCATGATGAATCCGCACTTCGCTTTCGTCAGTGAAGCCAGCACTCGCGAGGAAGTCCTCCAGTGGATGCGCAGTCAGGATCTGAATCTCGACCAGCTCGACTCCGTCGTGCTGCTCGACAGCGCCGCGCAATTCGCGGGCACCGTTTCAGTCTCGCGTCTGCTGCTGGCGGCGCCCGAGCAGACCATGTCTGACCTGAAGATGGAGCCGCTGCTGAATCTGGAACCCACCGCGGCCGGCGATGAGGTCTTCGAGCTGTTCGACAAATATAATTTACGCACGTTAACGGTGATCGATGAGCACAAGCATCCCGTCGGAGTCATCACCGTCGACGACGTCGTCTCGCATCTGGTAAAGAGCCAGTAGCGCATTGTTTTTTGGTTGGCCAACCATAGCGTTTTTTGTTTGAGCGGGTACCGCACCGGTCTTTTTCAGGGCGCTGCGTCTTTCTCGCTCGGAAGCTGAGGTTGCATTTGCTTCTGGAGATTTTTCTTTAGGAGGCGGGGGCTTCAGCCCCCGCGTAACGAAACGTGAAAAAAGGGGCTTCAGCCCCTGAAGTCCCGAAATTTCGAATTTCGCTGAAGGGAATCACCAGCCACCTGATGGACTGGACCGCCATAACCGAAAGGATCGCCACCGTCCGTTCCGGCAATACGGACCTGCAGAAGCGCATCCGCGCTCTCCGTCACCGCCTCACGCTGCTGCTCGCGGTCGTCGGCCCCGGTCTCATCACCTCCAACGTGGACAACGACGCCGGTGGAATTTCCACCTATACGCAGGCTGGCGCGCACTACGGTTACGCTCTGCTCTGGTCGCTGATCCCCATGACCATCGCGCTCTACGTCACCGAAGAAATGTGCGCGCGCATGGGCGTCGTCACCGGCAAAGGCCTCTCCGATTTGATTCGCGAAGAGTTCGGCTTCCGTCCCACTTTCTTCGTCATGGTCACCGGCTTTTTCGTCGACCTCGCCAACGTCGTCGCCGAATTTGCCGGCGTCGCCGCGGGCATGGAAATTTTTCATGTGAGCAAATATCTCGCCGTGCCTGTCGCGGCCATCCTGGTCTGGTTTCTGGTTCTAAAAGGCACCTACAAACAGGTGGAAGTCATCTTTTTTGTGGCTTGCGGCTTCTACGTCACCTACATCATTTCCGCGTTCATGGCCAAGCCCGACTGGTTGCTGGCCGCCCGCGACACGGTGATCCCAAACGTCAGTTTCCGTTCCGACTATTTGCTCATGCTCACCGGACTCATCGGCACGACCATCGCGCCGTGGCAATTTTTCTATCTGCAGGCTAGCTTCGTCGAAAAGAAAGTTGGCCCGCGCAATTACCCCCAGGCTCGCGCCGACGTGCTGGTCGGTAGCATCAGCTGCATGGTCATCGTTTTTTTCATCATCGTTTGTACTGCCGCCACGCTGTACTCTTCCGGCCAGCGCGACATTACCGAAGCCAAGGACGCCGCTCGCGCCCTGATTCCTTTGGCCGGCCCCTGGGCGGGCTATCTGTTTGCCTTTGGTCTGCTCAACGCATCGGTCTTCGCCGCTTCTATTTTGCCGCTCTCGACCGCCCACGTAATCTGCGAAGGCCTCGGGTTCGAAGCCGGCATCGACCACAAATTTGAAGATGCCAAAATTTTCTACTGGCTCTACACCATTCTGATCGTGGTCGGTGCCGGGGTCGTGCTTCTTCCGCACGCCCCACTCTGGAAGATTCTCATCTTCTCCCAGGTCGGCAACGGCATCTGGCTCCCGGTTGTCGTCATCTTTATCCTCCTGCTCGTGAATCGCCGCGACCTCATGGGCGATTACGTAAACACCGTTGCCTTCAACATCATCGCTTGGATCACCGCCATCTTTATGATCGGCCTTACGCTCTTCCTGACCTATGCCGCTATTTTCCAACCTGCCCCGGCATCCCCGTAACGAGCGGCACCTTGCACAGGAAATCCACGGTACCGTCAAATTCCCAGCCTCCTAGGCGGTATCCCGTATCGAGCCTGACATAAACCGCATGCTATAAGCCTGACCGTCCCGCCAGTCTTATTTAAAACGGCTCAGACGTCTCGCCCCTGAGTCCTCATCAACGGAGGCAGCAATGAAGCTTATTCTCGGTACCACGCTCATATTTCTGCTTGCGGGCGCTCCCACTTACGCGCGGCAAGAGCCGGACAAAGACAAACCCCAGGAACAACCCAAGAAAGAGGAAGAGCCCAAGAAGGGCGAGGAGCCCAAAAAGGGAGAGGAGCCCAAAAAGGGAGAAGAGCCCGCCAAGGGCCGCCAGGACCAGCCTGCTGATAAGCCCAAGCAGGAACCCGAGAAACAACCCGACCGCGCCAAACCCGCTCAACAAAATGACCGCGCGCAGCAGGATGAGCACACTCGCACAACCACGCAAACGCAGCAGCGCACCCAGTCAGGCGCTGCGCAGCGCATTCCCGACGACAAGTACCGCGCCAGCTTCGGCAGCGGCCATCATTTTCACGTGCAACGCGACAGCCGCCGCTTTCAGTACGGCGGTTACTACTTCTCCTACTCTGAACCCTGGCCGGCCGGTTGGGCATACACCGACGATGTCTACATTGAATGGGTAGACGGAGCCTATTATCTGTTCGATCCGATTCATCCTGGCGTGCGCCTGCTGCTGGTGATTGGCTAACAAATCTGAGCCGCAGGAGGCCGTCTTCACGCTCGCCTCACCGTCGCCGAAAAACCCCATGCGCGATAACCGCCATGGGGTTTTTCATTAACAAAATCTCATCTCACTGCTTTCAAAAAATTTCATTGACATTTACTCTTACCCGCTACTTTCCCGACACATCGTTTGCATCCCTACGATGCGTATGTTAACTTTGCGCGGTAAAGGGAATTCGCTCTGCATTCCTCGAGACGGTTGCCGTGTCACAGAACAAACTTCACTCTTCGCCGCACATTGCCGCACCGCAGGGCCTGGGTCCCATGAGCGTGGAGGAGTCCGAACTCCTCAAAAAACTCGATCTGACTCGCTTGCCGCGTCACGTAGCGGTGATCATGGACGGCAACGGCCGCTGGGCGCAGCGCCGCCATCTCCCGCGCATTGCGGGCCACCGCTTCGGAACCAAAACCGCGCGCACCACTATCGAGACCTGCGCTCGCCTGAACATTGAAGCGCTCACGCTCTACGCCTTCTCCGTGGAAAACTGGCGCCGCCCCAAAGCCGAAACCGATTTCCTCATGCAGTTGTTGCGCGAGTACATTCGCAAAGAGATGCCGCTGATCCAGCGCAACAATATCCGCATGCGTTTTCTCGGGCGTATTGAAGAACTTCCGCTGGGCGTGCAGAAAGATGCGCGCGAAGCCACCGAACGCACCAACACGAACACCGGCATGTGGCTGTGTATCGCCTTGAACTATGGCGGCCGCGCCGAAATTGTTGACGCGCTGAACGCCATCCTGGCGGACCGCCAAGGTAGTAACGTCCACAGCGGCAACGGGCACGCCGCGAACGGTCACTCCACTCACGAAGGTAATGGCAACTCACCGAGCGCGAGCGAAGTTCAGGCGCTTGATTCGCAAATCGTTTCCACGAATGGCCACGCAGAAGGGCTGGAACGCATCACCGAAGATCAGCTCTCCGCCCATCTTTACACCGAAGGCCTGCCTGATCCGGATCTGCTGATCCGCACCAGCGGAGAAATGCGCGTCAGTAATTTTCTCCTGTGGCAGATTGCCTACGCGGAAATGTTCGTCACCGAAACGCTGTGGCCCGATTTCAATCGTGCCCGCCTGCTCGAAGCCTTGATCGATTTTCAGAAACGCGAACGCCGCTACGGCGGCATCCATTCCTCGTCTTCCGATTCTTCTGCCGGCAACTCCCACGCTCTCAATTCTACCCGCGCCGCCGGCAAATAGTCTCATTTGCGTACACTCAGCGCGCGAGTACACGCATCATCGCCGTGTGCATCGCCAATGTGTTGTAATGTTCCCGCACCACTCAGGGGATCCCCATTTCATGACTTGGAAAAGAGTGGCCACCGCCGCGGTTTTAATTCCCGTGGTTGTCGGCCTGGTGTTGTGGGGCTCGACCATCATCGTCGCGCTGGTGCTGGCGCTCATCATGATGCTCGCGCTCTTCGAATATTTCGCGCTGGGCGACGCCATGGGCCATCGCGCTTATCGTTTGTGGACCGCCACCTGTGCGCTCGTAATTTTGTATCTGCAGTGGCTTACCACCGCCGTGAGCTGGGGAGAGTTCGGCGGCATCATCTATCCCGCCCGATTGATCTGGCTCCTGCATCGTTTCTTTCCTCGCGCCGAAGACGCCCTGTTTCTTTTCGTCCTTGGGATTGCCGCCATCACACTGGCAACGAAGCGGCCCATCGTCGAAGCCTTGCCCTCCGCTGGAATTAGTTCCAGCGCGATTCTTCTCGTAGCTTTCCCGCTGACCTACGCCGTTCGCTTCCACGCACTCGGCAGGGAAGGGCCCCGTCTTCTCCTGTTTACTCTGGTGATCATCTGGGCCAGCGACACGGTGGCTTACTTCGTAGGCCGGGCTATCGGCAAGCATCCCTTCGCGCCACACCTCAGCCCTAAGAAAACCTGGGAAGGCTCCATCGCTGGTTTCGCCGGATCAATTCTCGTGGCATTTATTTTCGCACGTTGGCTTTCCGTGCCGCTTCCGATCTTGCTTGGCGCCGCAGCGGTAGGGAACATCGCCGGCCAGGCTGGCGATTTGCTGGAATCCGCGTACAAGCGCAGCGCCGGAGTCAAAGATTCCGGCTCGCTGCTGCCCGGCCATGGCGGCGTGCTGGATCGCATCGATGCGCTCATTCTAGCCATCCCGGTTGTCTGGTATTATTTAATTTTGCTGAACCCGCCCAGCGTGTAGCCAAATTCCCCGTGACCTGCATTGCCCGCGCGCTGGCGCGTTGTCCATCCGGAACCGGAAAGAGAGTTCGTGAATCATTTAGCCATCCTGGGCTCTACCGGCTCAATCGGCCGCCAGTGCTTGTCCGTAGTCGAATCTCTGGCCGGCCGCTTTGTAGTCTGTGCGCTCGCTGCCGGCTCCAATCTGGATGAGCTCGTATCACAAGTTGAGCGCCACCGCCCCAGTGTCGTTTCCGTTGTCGACGCGCAAAAGGCCGACCAGCTCGTGGCTCTTCTCCGCGCAAAAAATATTTCGCCGCTGCCCAGCATTCATCATGGCCCCGAGGGCATGCTCGCAGTGGCCACGCATTCCGACTCGCACATCGTCGTCTCCGCCGCGGTCGGCGTCGTCGGCCTTGCCGCCACTTACGAAGCGGTAAAGCTCGGGAAAATCGTCGCGCTATCCAATAAAGAAGTCCTTGTCGCCGCCGGCGAGCTGGTCATGGCCGCCGCCAAAAAAGCCGGCCGCGAACTTCTCCCTGTCGATAGCGAGCACAACGCCGTGCACCAGTGTTTGCGTGCGGGCAAGTCCGCCGAAGTCCGCCGCCTGGTGCTCACCGCTTCCGGCGGCCCGTTTCGCAAGACGCCCCTTTCGAGTTTTGAATCCATCACGCCGGAGCAGGCGCTCGCTCATCCCAACTGGCGCATGGGCAACCGCATCACCGTCGATTCCGCCACCATGATGAACAAAGGTTTCGAGGTCATCGAAGCCCGCTGGCTCTTCGGCATGCGCCCGGACCAGATCGATGTAATTGTCCATCCGCAGTCCACCGTGCATTCTTTTGTCGAGTTTGTGGACGGCAGCATCCTCGCCCAGCTCGGCCCCACCGATATGCGCATGCCCATCCGGTACGCGTTAACCTATCCCGAGCGCGTGGCATCCAATCAGATAGCCCTGGACTGGAAGAAATTAAAGCGTCTGGACTTCGCCCGGCCTTCTAGCCGCCGGTTCCCCTGCTTGCGTCTGGCGCGGGAAGCGCTGAAAAAGGGTGGCGCCTTGCCCTGTGCTTTGAACGCTGCCGACGAGATTGCCGTGGCGGCGTTCCTGGAGCGCCGGTTATCTTTTCCTGGCATCGCCGAAGTGATAGAGAAAGTTTTGGAGCGCATGCCGCGAACGAGATTTGAAAACATGTCGGACGTGCTCGCCTCCGATGCGGAAGCCCGTCGAATGGCCAGGGAAGAGGTTGCCCGGCTGGCCGTAACCGCCGTGGCATCTTGATCGAATTTTGTACTGGCAAAGAAATCCGTCGTCGTAGAATTAACGTAAGCATTAAGCGGCAAACCAGAAGTCGGGAGAGTAGAAGCTGATGAATTTGATCGTGGGCGTCGCGCTGGTATTGGGTTTGATGATCATGATTCACGAGTGGGGCCATTTCATCGTGGCTCGACTCTTCGGCGTGCGCGTGGACGTTTTCTCTATCGGCTTCGGTCCCCGTCTGTTCGGCTGGAAGCGTGGCGCCACCGACTGGCGTGTCAGCGCTCTTCCATTTGGCGGCTACGTGCGCATGGCCGGCCAGGACATCACCGACGTCGATGCCGGCGCATCCGGGCCCACCGGCTCCTCCGACGAATTAATGAGCAAGCCCCGCTGGCAGCGTGCGCTGATCTCCTTTGCCGGTCCCGCTGTCAACTTGATCTTTCCAGTGTTGGCTATGGCTGTACTGTTCATTGCCGTAGGCGTGCCTCACTCCGCGTATCTCGATCAACCCGTGCAGGTCGTCGCGCCTGTTGTGAAACCCGCAACTGCGCCGAGCCCGTTTGAGCCTGGCGATAAAATTCTTTCGTTGAATGGCGTGGCCCACCCCACGTGGGAACAAGCCGCGAAAGCCATCAAGGATGCCACTCCGTCCGGCACGATTACTGCTGAGGTGGAAAACAACGGCGCCCGCCGCGATGTGAGAGCCTCTTTAGCCGATCCCACCGCTGGCGACCGCTTGCTCGGCTACCCCCCGATGGCTCCGGTGCTCGATGAAGTCGCTCTCAACAGTCCGGCAGCTCACGCCGGATTGAAGGAAAGCGATGTCATCCAGTCCGTTGACGGCCAGAAAATTCAGTACTGGGGACAATTTGTCGATCACGTTCGTGGTTCGGACGGGAAGACCATGCAGCTCGATGTGCTGCGCAATGGGCAAACCGTTCACACCCAGGTGACTCCGCTGGCAGGAGCAACCGAATCCGGCGAAAAGGTTTATCAGGTCGGAGTAGCTGTGCGCGACGCCACTTCGTATCACCGCGAAGGATTCGGCGAAGGCGTGCGAGACGCTTTTGTTATGACCGGCGAGCGTATTTCCGAAACCGTCGGCGTGGTTGGCAAACTTTTCAGCGGCCGCGTCTCCGTCAAGCAGTTGCAGGGCGCGGTGGGCATTTCGCGCGCCGCCGGCGAAGCGGTACGCAAGGGTCCCTTGGCGGTGCTGTCGCTGATGGTGCTCATCAGCGTGAACCTCGGCATCCTGAATCTTTTGCCCATTCCCATTCTCGACGGCGGCAACATTTTGTTGCTGGCCATCGAAGGCGGCATGCGCCGCGACCTGAGCATGGCGTTTAAAGAACGTTTCGTGCAGGTCGGCTTCGTGTTCCTGCTGGTGCTGTTTGCCTACGTCATGTACAACGACGTGATGCGCATGCTTCCCACGCACTCGTAATCGCGACCCCGTTTTGATTTTGCTGGCCTGCTTCTGCAGCAGGCCATTTTTTTTCTGAGTGCGACAGGCCTCCCGCCGGTGAGTCGCGAAATGAACGAGGTGTAATTTCCACTTCTCCCAGCTTCAATTTCCCAACTCTTTGCCGCTGCACACAATCGTTAGGTACAATGGCCTGATGCGAATGCTCCCGGCGCATTCGTAAATCCTGCGCTTTTTTCGAGAGACTCCGCATGGCCGCATCCCCATCCCGTCGCGTTTCCACCGGTGAGCGCATCAACACCGCCGAAACCACGGGGCGCCTGCAGCAGATTCTGTCGAAGCGCGGCTTGCGCATGACCAAGCAGCGCCGCGTGATTTTGCAGGTCATGGATGATGCCGAGCAGCACCTGGACGTGGATCAGATCCTCGCGCGCGCTCAAAAAATCGATTCCGGCGTCCATCTGGTCACCGTGTACCGCACCATCGACCTGCTGAAGAAACAGGGCCTCATCGATGAGCTGGATTTGCTCCACCTCCGCGGTGACCGCCATTATTACGAAAGCCACGGCCCGCGCGATCACATTCACGTAGCCTGCCTGCGCTGCGGAAAAGTGCGCGAATTTGAAAGCCGTCTCTACGAACAGCTAAAAGAACAAATCGCCCGCGACTTCAACATGAAAGTGACCATCTCGCGCACTGAAGTAGGCGGCTACTGCGCCGAATGCCTCGCCGCACAACCCTCCCTCGCCGAACACCGCAGCGCCCCTAAGGACGCGCCCTCTTCCTCCAGCAGCACCTCGACACACCCGCATCACTCCAATCGCGAACACACTCGTTCTCACTGACTCAGAATCATTGGATAGTTTGGTCGCCGTAAATATGGGTGTGCCGACCGTGGCCGCTTCACACCAGTTGGGTTGATCGCAGACGGCGCAGGCGATTGAAGAAACGGTTGGCGCTTTCAATGTCGCGGGCAATCTGTTCGCGCAATTCTGCGGGGCCGCTGAATTTCTTTTCCTCGCGCAAACGCTTCCAGAAGTGCACTGCGATCCGTTTGGTGGGGATCTCCCCGCGAAAATCAAGCAGATGCGTCTCTACGCTCAGCGCGGTTCCGTTAAATGTGGGCCTCATTCCAATGTTAGTGACCGAGCGGTGACTCTTCGCTTCGCCGGAAAAACTTGTGCGCGTGATGTACACTCCGCGCGCGGGTAACAGTTCCTGTTCCGGCACCAGGTTCAACGTCGGAAAAGTGAACTTCGTACCCGTCCCCGTGCCGCTCACAACTTCGCCGGTCAGCACGAACGCCCGGCCCATCAGCCGCCCCGCGTGACTCACACGGCCCTCCGCAATTTCGCGGCGAATGATCGTGCTGGAAACAATTTCGCCGCGGTACCGCACCGGAGGAATAATCACCACCTCGAAGCCCAGCCGCTCGCCCAGCTCGCGCAAAAGTTTTACGGTGCCGCTCTGCTGGTGGCCGAACCTGAAATTTTCTCCCACCAGAATGGCCGCCACATGCAATCGCTCTACGAGAATATTCTCCACGAAATCTTCAGGCGCCAGTTTCGCCAGCTCCACGGTGAAGGGCAGCACCACGGCCGCCTCCAGGCCCATCATGCTGAACCATTCGATCCGTTGCGCATTGGTGGATAACCGCGGCGGCGCCGATTCCGGCCGCAAAACTTTTCGCGGCAGCGGATCAAAGGTCAGTGCCGTGGATACCTCCTTCGCGTCCAGCGCGCGTTGTGCCACCGCGCGCAGGATCGCTTGATGGCCCAGGTGCAGCCCGTCAAAATTTCCAATGGTCAATACGCTGGCGCGCTGCAGTGACGAGTAATGTTCATTCCACGCCAAAGCAGAAGCAAACGTGCTGACTCCCGCCGCTCGCTTGCTTGCAGCTCTGTTCGCGCCGCTTTTCTCGCCGCCAGTCGCGCCTTCGTCGACGCTCACATCGAACTGCAGCCCGTCATAAGCCAGTTGCACATTAGCAAATCCGGCGTCGCGCAATCTTCGGTTCGTCTCTACGTGCGACAAATCATGCGCGATGTGCGTGAACCACGCGCGCTTCGCCGCCAAGCGCTCCACTAGCGCCAGCGCCTGATCCACGGTCTGATGCATGGGGTGAGGAATGTCTCGCAACGCATCCAGTATCAGATCATCCAGCCCCTGCAAGAGAGCCATCGATGTTTCCGGCAACGCGCTGAAGTCCGTCAAATACGCCGCTTTGCCAAAGCGATATCCCAAAACTTCCAGCTCCCCATGCACCAACGGAATGGGAATGATGGGCACGCCCAGCAACTCGAAAGGCCCTTTGACCACATGCAGGTCCACCATGGGCACCGTGCTGAGCGTAGGCTTGCCGCTGAACACATACGAAAAAGCCTGCTGCAACACGGCAAAAGTTTCTTCGTTGCCGTATGCCGGCAGCGCCGCCTTCTGCCGGATATTGAACGGGCGAATGTCGTCGAAGCCCATGATGTGATCGGCGTGCCCGTGCGTCAGCAAAATCGCGTCGAGCCGCTCCATGCGTGTGCGTAAAGCCTGCTGGCGAAAATCAGGAGTGGTGTCGATGACCACGTTTTGTCCGCCGCGCGAAAGCAGCAGGGAAGGGCGCAGTCGTTTGTCGTGGGAATCCCGCGAACTGCACACCCGGCAGTGGCATCCCAGAGAGGGCACGCCCATGGAGGTGCCGGAGCCAAGCACGGTAAGTTTTATCGGCTCATTTTCCAGTTCATGGGACATGGGGAAGAGAATTGCTGTTCGGGCCGGCGATTAAAAGTGTGCACGGCCAATGATTGCACGGCGACGGGAATCAACACAGCCCCACATGGCTGGATGGCACTGACGGCGTTTCTCGCACGTGCCGCTTTAAGGGAATGCGAAACCGCAGGCCAGCCTAACGCTTGGCGCCGACCTTCGCCTGTTGTGCCACTTTGGCCGCCTGCGCCGCCAGCGCCTGATTCACTTCCAGGAAAGTCATTTTCAGTTTGCCCAGCAGATCGACCAGCAGGGTATCTTCTTCCGGAGCGAGATTGCCTTTGGTCTTTTCGTGCAGCACGTCGAGCATGTCGATCAACTCACGCGCCGCTTCCGGATCGATTACCGGCTGGCCCGAGCGCGGGTCGGCATAAGCACCCAGCACCATGGCCGCGTTGCTGCCAATCATGCGGATCAAATTTTCAAAAGCGGGAGAAGCCTTCGGCACGTTCGCCGGCGCTTGTGCGGCGGCCTGTTCCTCGGTCGACGCGGGAACGGCCGGCTGGCGCGCCGCTTCGATCTGCGCTTCGCGCTCGGCCTTGCGTTCTTCCGCTTCCACCACGTCTTTGCGGATCTCGCCCTCGGAAGTAAATGGGCGCCGGTCGATTACTCGAAAACTTTCTTCTTGCTTGTTTTCAGCCAATGTAGTCCTCAATAGTGACAGTGCTCAGGTAGTTTATCATGCCTGCCTGCATTAGCGTTTCCCATGGGACGACCTTGCAGACCCACCTAAACCACGATCCACGCCCAGTACACTGTTGTAGCAACGTAATTTTGTCACCCTAACGACAACATAAAAATGTCACCCCCCTGGTAGGGAAGAATGCTCCAGGCGGGTGTGGCCGTAGTAGAGGGCGA
>Ga0182024_10003869_pt1 | contig 35114 bp, 32 predicted proteins | sample P32metaG_FD_120480 | JGI IMG/M metagenome (GOLD analysis project Ga0182024, IMG submission 120480) | Permafrost microbial communities from Stordalen Mire, Sweden - P3-2 metaG (Illumina Assembly) | ecosystem: Environmental > Terrestrial > Soil > Wetlands > Permafrost | place: Sweden: Stordalen...
ATCCGCTTCATCGCGGACACCTTCGTCGTGCGCCTGAAAACGCGCACTTCCTTCCTGGCCATCAGTCCTCCTCCAGAGAACTGTCTCCCTATTAGCCTGTCTCATTTTTGGGGTGCACTCCATGCAGCTGTCACCCTATTTTAAACTACCAAGATGATCGTAACCCGGCCAGGCGCGCCGATAGGACGTGACGAGATCGCGAAGACCGGAAAGACCCGAGACGAGCGATTGCAGGGGGCGAAAGAAACCGTTAGTTAAATGTTCGATTTTGGTAAGATTGACGCGCTAGCTGGCTGCGATTTCCCCGAGGTTGCCGGCGTCGCCAGTAGCCCTGCCGTGGCTAGGCCTAGCGCACGCTGGGGCTTCCCATTGCGAAGACCGGCAAGACGCGGGAGGCGCGGTGGGCAACAGATACCCCATAACCGTCTAGCGACTTATGAATAATGCGTTAAATGCCAATACAAACATATTTTCTGAAATTTGGAAATATTAGCTCTGCTGGCAGTTCTCTCTTGTGATGCCCAGTGTTCCTGGGCCGGAGGAATTTTGCCCCATGATAACCGCCATTGAGCTCAGTGGTCGCATCAAGGAATACCGCGCCCGCGCCGTAGAACTTCAATCCGACGCACCGAACTATCAAAGCGAAGACACACGGGAAGCTATGTTCTACTTCGCCGAGGGTTACGAATTCATGGCCGATATGATGGAGAAGTCCCAAGAGACTGGGGGACGTCCCCTCCTCAATTAAGCTGCTACGAAACGGCTTTGATATGCCGCTGCCGATAGCCGCTAAAATCCACCGACGGTCTGCGACGCATGGCGAGGGCATTGCACCTCTTCGCGTACGTTGGCCCGCAACTCCGGGAGAGAATCCGCCTGGGTGAAGATATCGTGCCCCAGTGCCGCCGCCGCGTAGCCGCCATCGGCTTCGTCTTCATGTACTTCGAATACGATTTCCGTCGGCATACGCGCTCTTCTTCTCCAATGGTGGGCGCGACAGGGATTGAACCTGTGACCCCTCCCGTGTGAAGGGAGTGCTCTCCCGCTGAGCTACGCGCCCGTATAGGGATTGGCGCTCTACAGCGGGCCGCGCGCAGGGTCAAGCAAGCCCGATCCGGCCGCTCTCACGGGGCTTTCCGCAAAATTCTCTCGACCAGGCGCGGCAGTTCCGCGAAGTCTCCCGTCACCGCGTCTGCGCCCAGCGTGTCCACCGGATCTGGCGTATAGCCATAGGACATGAGGATGACGGGCACGCCGGCGGCACGCGCCGTGGCGGCATCGGTGGTGCTGTCGCCGATCATGATCGCGCCTGCGCCCGCTCCACCCAGTTCCTCGACCACATGATGAAACACGCGCGCGTCCGGCTTCGAATAGGAGAACCGCCCGGCGCCATGGATCGCCCGGAACCAGGGTGCAAGACCGAGAGCGGCCAAGAGCGGCCCCGCCAGTTCCTGCGGCTTGTTGGTGAGCACGCCGAGCCGTGCGCCCCCGTCCACAAACGTTTTCAGAGTTTGTTCCACGCCGGGAAAGGGCCGGCTCCTGTCGGCGATGTGGGCGCGATAATGGGCGATGTAATCGTCGATCAGCGCGATCGTGCGTGTTTCGGAGACCGGACCGCCGGTCCGTTTGAGCGCCTCGGCCAGCATGGTGCGCGCGCCGTGCCCCACGAGGTGACGCAGGTCCGCCATGTCCACCGGCCTGCGGCCCTCGCGGACGAGAATGGCGTTCAGCGCCCCCAGGAGGTCGGGCGCGGTATCGACGAGCGTCCCGTCCAGGTCGAAGATGAGAGCAGGGGAGTGATCCATGGTCGCTCTGTCACAAGGAACCGGCGTGTTGCGCAGATGAACTCGCCGCAAGGACACGAAGCACACGAATTTGCATGACGAAAGACGGCTCGTCGTTTTTGCCGCCTTCGTGCCTTTGTGGCGAAGCTCTGTTCCGCCCCCGACTGGTAGAGGAAGGCCAGGCAACATACGGTCGCAAATCGTCATTTTGCCGCGATTCGCCGGCACGTTATCGCAAGAGGGCATGGCAATCGGGAGGAGCGCGGGCGCCCAGGATATGACTTCACGCGCGGGCATCGTATTGGCGGCGGGGCACGGGACGCGGATGAAGTCCGCGCGGCCCAAGGTGATGCATGCCGTCGCGGGCCGCCCCATTCTCGGCCATGTCATGGCAGCGATGCGCGCCGCCGGCATCGGACGCATCGTCGTCGTGATATCGCCCGACGCCGGCGAGGCCCGCGACTACGTTGCGCGGGAAGGCGGCGAATGCGCGATCCAGGAGGCGCAGCTGGGCACAGGCCATGCCGCGAATGCCGCGTGGGAATTGCTTGGGGATTTCGGAGGAATCGTCGCGATCACCTATGGCGACATGCCGCTCGTCACGCAAGCCTGCTTCGAGGCGTCGCTCGCCGCGCGCGACACGACAGGGCTCTCGCTCGTCGCGTTTCGCGCGAAGGATCCCGGCGCCTACGGGCGCGTGATTCTCGATGGCGAAGGTTTCCTGGACCGCATCGTGGAACAGAAGGACGCGACGGAAAACGAGCGCGCCTGCGATCTCTGCAACGCGGGAATCTTCGCGGCCGAGGCCAGGGCCTTCTTCCGCTGGACAGCCGCGCTCGGCAACGACAACGCCCAGCGCGAATATTACCTGACCGACGTGCCGCTGCTGGCGAGACACGATGGCGTGGCCTGCGCGGTGGCGGTGGTGGACGAAAGCGATGTGATGGGCGTCAACAGCCGGGCTGAACTTGCACTGGCCGAAGCGCGGATGCAGGCGCGGCTGCGCGCGGCGGCGCTCGATTGCGGCGTCGGCCTTAGCGATCCCGGCACCGTGCATCTTTCCTTCGATACGGTGCTCGAAGCCGACGTCCGGATCGAGCCCTTCGTCGTCTTCGGGCCAGGCGTGACCGTGCGGAGCGGCGCGCAGATCCGCGCCTTCTCGCATCTGGAAGGCGCGGACGTGGGACGCAACGCCATCGTCGGTCCCTATGCGCGGCTTCGGCCGGGCGCCGCGCTGGGGGAGGATGTCCATATCGGCAATTTCGTCGAGGTGAAGAACAGCCGCGTGGAGCGGGGTGCCAAGGCGAACCACCTCGCCTATCTCGGCGATGCGTTCGTGGGCGCCGGCGCCAATATTGGCGCGGGCACCATCACCTGCAACTACGACGGCTTCGACAAGCATGCCACAACGATCGGCGCAGGCGCCTTCATCGGCTCCAACACCGCGCTGGTGGCGCCGGTGGAGGTGAAGCCGGGCGCCTATGTGGGCGCGGGCAGCGTGATCGCCAGGGATGTGAGCGCGGACGCTCTGGCCGTCGTGCGCGCGGAACAGGTGGAGAAGCCGGATTGGGCGAAAAACTTCCGTGCACGGAAGAAAGCCCGACAGACGAGCGACGGGAGCAGATAGGCATGTGCGGAATCGTCGGCATTGCAGGCACGGACGACGCGGCTCCAGTCATTCTCGACGCGTTGCGGCGGCTGGAATATCGTGGCTACGATTCCGCAGGCATCGCGACCCTGGTCGGTGGCCATATCGAGCGGCGCCGCGCGGCCGGCAAGCTCACCAATCTCGCCGCGGCGCTCCGCGCGCATCCGCTGCCCGGCCGCACCGGAATCGGCCACACGCGATGGGCGACACACGGCGCACCGACCGAATCGAACGCCCATCCCCACGCTTCGGCGCGGGTCGCGCTGGTGCACAACGGTATCATCGAGAATTTCCGCGAGCTGCGTGACGAACTGATCGACGATGGCCGTGTCTTTCAATCCGAGACAGATACCGAGGTGGCCGTCCATCTGGTCACTGCCTGCCTCGAAGCCGGGCTTGCCCCTGCAGAGGCCGCCATCGCCGCGGCGCGGCGCCTGACCGGCGCGTATGCGCTGGCAATGATCTTCGAGGGCGAGGAGTCGCTCGTCATCGGCGCGCGCAAGGGCAGTCCGCTCGCCGTCGGCTATGGCGAGCACGAATCCTATCTCGGGTCGGATGCCTTCGCGCTCGCGCCTTTCACGAGCCGCATCTCCTATCTGGAAGACGGAGACGTGGCGGTGCTCCGCGGCACCGAGGTTTCGATCTTCGACGCGGAAGGGCGGCCCGCCCAGCGCGAGATCCGTGTGGTGAGCGGCGCCGAAGGCCTCGTCGACAAGGGCGGCTTCCGCCATTTCATGGCGAAAGAGATTCACGAGCAGCCCGAGGTGATCTCCCACACGCTCGCCCATTATCTCGATCCGGGGGGCCCTCGCGTCGCGCTCGGCGATGCGCGCGCCGCCGAGGCGCTGGCGCGGGCGGGGCGGCTTACCATCTCGGCCTGCGGCACGGCCTTCTATGCCGGGTTGGTCGGCAAATACTGGTTCGAACAGCTGGCGCGGCTCGGCGCCGACGTGGATGTCGCCTCCGAACTGCGCTACCGCGAACCCGTCTATGCCGAAAAAGGCGCCGCGCTTTTCATCTCGCAATCGGGCGAAACCGCGGACACGCTGGCAGCGCTCCGCCATGCGAAGGAAAACGGCCAGACCACGCTCGCCATCGTCAACGTGCCGGAAAGTTCGATCGCCCGCGAAGCCGACATCGCGCTGCCGATTTTTGCCGGGCCCGAGATCGGCGTCGCCTCCACCAAGGCCTTCACCTGTCAATTGTGCGTGCTGGCCGCGCTTGCCATCGCTGCGGGACGCGCGCGCGGAGTGCTGAGCGAGCGCGAGGAGCGGCGGCTCTGCGTGGCGCTGCTGGAGACGCCGCGCCACATCGTGGAATTCCTGCAACAGGAACCTGCGGTGGAAGCGCTGGGAGTCGAAATCGCCGCCGCGCGGGACGTGCTTTATCTGGGGCGGGGCCTCAGCTATCCGCTGGCGCTGGAAGGCGCGCTGAAACTCAAGGAGATCTCCTACATCCACGCCGAAGGGTATGCGGCCGGGGAGATGAAGCACGGTCCGATTGCGCTCATCGATGCGAGCGTACCGGTCATCGTGCTGGCGCCGTCCGACGCCCATTTCGAAAAAACGGTGTCGAACATGCAGGAGGTCATGGCGCGCGGCGGCAAGGTGGTCATGATCTCCGACGAGGCGGGCCTCGCGAAAGCGGGCGGGCAGGCCTGGGCGCGGATACTGCTTCCGCGCGTCGATCCGATGCTCACTCCGCTTGTCAGCGCCGTGCCCGTGCAGCTCCTCGCCTATCATACCGCCGTGGCCAAAGGCACCGACGTCGACCAGCCCCGCAACCTCGCCAAATCCGTGACCGTGGAATGAGATCGTTCGCGCCCGGGAGCCGTGTTTCTTCCCCCGCTCGCGGCCAGGGAATCTGCACAATTCGGCGGCGGAAGCGGCTTGTTTCTTCACTTTCCTACGAGAGAGAGGTACACGGAATTTCCTGTCCGCGGTCCTCAGTCCGCTGCTGAGATGTACAGATGCCCTGGCGCTCGCGGGGGAGGAAAATCCGTTTCATGAGCAATGATCTGAAGCGTGCGGCGGCGCGGCGGGCGCTGGATTTCGTCGAAAGCGGAATGAAACTGGGCCTCGGTACCGGCACGACAGCCGAAGCGTTCCTGGAATTCCTGGCAGAAAAGGTTGCAGCGGGACTGCAGATCGTTGGCGCGGCGACCTCGAAACGTACCGAAGCGAAGGCACGCGCGCTCGGCATTCCGCTTGACGATCTCGACCGACTGGCGCCGCTCGACCTCGCGGTAGATGGGGCCGACGAAGCCGACCGGGATCTCAACCTCATCAAGGGCGGCGGCGGCGCGCTGCTGCGCGAGAAGATCGTCGCGGCGTCCGCGAAGCGCATGATCGTGATCGCGGACGCATCGAAACTGATAAAGCGCCTCGGCCGTTTTCCGCTGCCTGTGGAAGTTACGCCTTTCGGCCACGCGACCAGCGCCCGGCGAATTGCCGAGACCGCGTTGCGCCTCGGTTACACAAACGTGCCGGTCAAGCTGCGCGACAATTTCACCACGGATGGCGGCAATGTGATTTACGATTGCGGGTTCGGTGCGATCCAGGATGCGCCCGCTCTCGCCGCCGCGCTCGAGGCACAGCCCGGCGTGGTAGATCACGGTCTCTTCATCGGCCTCGCTTCTACCCTTGTGATTGCGGGGGACGATGGCGTGGAAGTCATAGAGAAACCTTGATTAGGGCTGGTGCGCATGTCTTCCAAATTCGATTTCGATCTGTTCGTTGTCGGAGGCGGCTCGGGTGGGGTGCGGGCGAGCCGGCTGGCTGCGCACGCCGGCGCACGCGTGGCGATCGCGGAAGAGCATGGATTCGGGGGCACCTGCGTCATCCGCGGCTGTATCCCGAAGAAGCTGCTCGTCTATGCGAGCCATTTCGGCGAAGCATTCGAGGATGCCGCGGGCTTCGGCTGGACGGTGCCGGAGGTGCGCTTCGACTGGAGCGTGCTGATCGCCAACAAGGACAAGGCAATCGCGCGGCTGGAAGGATTGTATCGCGAGGGTCTCGAGAATGCCGGCGTCGAGACATTCAAGGAACGCGCCGAATTTGAAAATTCGCACACGATCCTTCTCCGGAAGAGCGGCCGCCGGGTCACGGCGGAAAGATTTTTGATTGCGACCGGCGGACGCCCTTCGCGCGACACGGGCGGAGCGCCCGGAACGGAGCATTGCATTACCTCCGACGAGGCCTTTCATCTCGAGACATTTCCCAAGCGCATCGTCATCGCGGGCGGCGGTTATATCGCGGTTGAATTCGCGCACATCTTCCATGGGCTCGGCGCGGAAGTCTCGCTGGTCTATCGCGGCCAGAAAATCCTGCGGGGCTTCGACGACGACATGCGCGATGCGCTGGCGGAGTCGAGCCTGAAGCGGGGCATCCGCGTCGTGCTGGATCGCACTTTCAAGAGAATCGACAGGAGGGGAGACGAGATTTTCGCGGTCACCGACAAAAACGAGATGCTCGAAGCCGATCAGGTGATGCTGGCCATCGGGCGCGTACCCAACACCGACGGCATGGGTCTCGACAGGATCGGCGTCGCGCTTGGCCGGCGCGGACAGATCAAAGTCGATGCCTTCTCGTGCTCGAGCCAGCCGCACATCTGGGCCGTGGGCGATGTCACGGACCGCATGGCGCTAACGCCCGTTGCGATTCACGAGGCGATGGCCTTCGTCCGAACCGTGTTCGAGAACAATCCCACGCCTGCCGATCACAGCAACGTGCCGACCGCCGTGTTCAGCCAGCCCGAAATCGGAACGGTGGGTCTCACGGAAACGAATGCGCTGGCCAAGGGGTTTGCGATCGACGTCTACAAATCGAGCTTCCGCCCGTTGAAGAACACGCTCTCCGGCCGGGACGAGCGCGCTCTGTTCAAGCTCGTCGTCGACGCGAACACCGACCAGGTTCTGGGCTGCCATCTCTTCGCTCCCGAAGCCGCGGAAATCGTCCAGATGGTTGCGGTGGCGATGAAGATGGGCGCGACCAAGGCGCAATTCGATGCGACCATCGCGCTTCACCCCAGCATCGCGGAAGAACTCGTAACCATGCGCACGAAATCGTATTCGAAGGGGCCTGAATAATTTTCCCGGATGTGGCCAGGGTTCGCGCCGGCAATAATCCCCGGAGATTACATCATGGAGGCGAAAGGCTCCAGCGCGCTTTCGGTGGCTTCGAGGTCGTGGCCGTCGTTTGCCTCGTCGGTGTCCTGCGCGTAGCGCTCGGCCGTCCGCAGCGCATCTTCGGCGATCTTCACTCTCTCGCCGGCGTAGTCCGCATAAGTCATCTGGCCGGCGTAGAGCGTCACGCGCAGCCGGCTGTTCTGGATCCACGCATCGGTGATGTAGGAGAGGAGCTTCTCAACCTCCGATTCCGTCGCGCCCGGTGGTACCGGAATCGCATCGAGCAGGGGCCGCGCATCGCCCTGACACTGCTCGATGGCCTGCGCCCACAGCCCGATCGCGCGCAGCTCATCCGGTGAGGGCGCGGCGGTGTCGGTCAGGATGGCGAAAGGCACCGGTCCGTCGGGAGGTGACTTCATGAGCTCGACCTTTGCGCGGATCGGGTCGAACGCGTGATTCTGCATCCGCGCCGCGCAGGCGCGGGCGAGCGCGGCCCTCTTGTCGCCAAAGCTGTCGGAAGCAAAATCGTATCTGATGCTGCCGACCGTGCCGCAGCCCGCCAGAACAAGCGCGACGGTCAAGCCAATCAATCTTTTCATGTATCTGCTGATGACGAGGGACTGCGGGTGATCTTTTAGGGCAGGGACAGGCCCAGTGCCAGACCGGAAGCGGGCTCCGGCGTGCCCGGGAAAACGTCTCGCCCAAGGAGGGCGTTCCGACGTATATCCTCGCCCGAACAAGGAGCCCTCGTCATTTGGCACAGTCCTGGAGCCCTTCAAGTTGGCGCGGCAAGCCGATCCGCCAGGTCCCCGACTATCCGGATCCGGGGGCGCTGGCCGAAGTCGAGACGCGGCTCAAAACACATCCGCCGCTGGTGTTCGCCGGGGAGGCGCGCAGCCTGACGGCCCATCTGGCGCAGGTGGCAGCCGGGAAAGCGTTCCTGCTACAGGGCGGCGACTGCGCGGAAAGCTTCGCAGAGCTGCACCCCGACAATATCCGCGACATGTTTCGCCTGCTCTTGCAGATGTCGGTCATTCTCACTTTCGCCGCCGCGATGCCGATCGTGAAGCTGGGGCGCATCGCGGGACAATTCGCCAAGCCCCGTACGGCCGATACGGAAACGCAGGCTGGCGTGACCCTGCCGTCCTATCGCGGTGACAACGTCAATGCGATGGAATTCGATTCCGCCAGCCGCACGCCGGATCCCGCCCGGATGATGCAGGCCTATGCGCAGTCTGCCGCCACGCTCAATCTTTTGCGTGCCTTTGCGCAAGGCGGCTATGCCGATTTGCATAACGTGCACCGCTGGACACTCGGTTTCATCGCGGGCTCGCCCGCCGGCGAACGCTATCGCGCGCTCGCCCAACGAATATCCGAGACGCTTGAATTCATGGAAGCCTGCGGCATCACTCCCGAATCGACGCCGCAGATGCGCACGACCGAGTTCTACACTAGTCACGAGGCGCTTCTTCTTGGTTACGAACAGGCAATGACCCGCATCGATTCCACGAGCGGCGACTGGTACGATACGTCCGCCCATTTCCTCTGGATCGGCGATCGGACGCGAGAGCCCTCGGGCGCCCATGTCGAGTACTGTCGCGGCATCCGAAACCCGATCGGTCTTAAATGCGGGCCAGCCCTGGAAGAGGGGGAATTGCTCCGGCTGCTCGCCATCCTTAATCCCGAGAACCAGCCCGGCCGGCTGACGCTCATCTGCCGGTTTGGCGCCGAGAAGGCCGGCGAAAAACTTCCGCGCCTCGTTCGTGCCGTGATGCGCGAAGGCGCGGCGGTGGTGTGGTCCTGCGACCCCATGCACGGCAACACTACAACCTCAAATTCGGGCCTCAAGACCCGCTCATTCGAGCGCATTCTCAAAGAGGTGAAGACTTTTTTCGAAGTCCATCGTTCGGAGGGGACTCACGCGGGCGGCGTCCATTTCGAGATGACCGGCCAGAACGTCACCGAATGCCTGGGAGGCGCGCAGGCGATTTCCGAGGACGATCTATCGCGTCGCTACCACACCCATTGCGATCCGAGACTCAATGCCAGCCAGGCGCTTGAGCTCGCGTTCCTGATGGCGGAGAGTTTGCGCGCCGAACGCATGAAGGACACGCATTTCGCAGCCTCGGCATGAGGCTCGCGCCGCGAATTGCCGAACGAGGGCGGGGGTCATGGGCGTAGCGCGCCTCCTGGCGAAGGGCTGGATTGTCTTTTGTCTCTACGCGGGAGGACTGGCGCTCGCCCACGCGCTCGCTCGCGGAGTGCCGCTCGCGGACGCGGCACGGTCCTTTTCCGTTTGCGTGCTCCTCTTTGGCGCGATGGGCATTCTGTTTGTCTCCGGCTACGGCCTGTCGTCGGGGCATTTGCATCCGCCCCTTCCGGCACGCGTGCATCCCGGACATTTCATGCCCGGCTTCAACGATCTGGTATTTCTGGCTTTCCTGCTTCTCGCCTTTTACGTCCAGGCTTTCTACGCACCTTCGAACAAAGGCGGAGTTGCGGTCGACGCGCTCGAACGAGCGATCCGCTTTGCGGTGGTCGGGCAGCGCTCCCTCGAAAGCCTGATGGCACAATGCAGCCTCGATGGGGGGCGCCTCTTGGCCTCGGCTTTTTCGTGGATGCTGGCACTTATCTTTTTCGGTTCCGCGCTCTCGCGCATCCGGCTTGCGGCGGGCATCGTGCGCCTCGAACGAAGGCGCCGACCTGAAGCTCTCGGCGCACAGCCGCTTGCGTTTGCGCTCGGCCTCGTCGCGGTGGTCGGTATCCAGATTCTCTATGTCGGCACGGGATATGCGCTTCTGCCCTGTCGCCTGCTTGCCGGCATTTGGGGCGAAGTCGAGATCGGCCTTGGTCCCCTCGCGCTCGCCTATGTCCTGACGGCGGCGCTCACGAACCTTCTCGCCCTTGGCCCCGAAGGGTAAGATCAATCGGGTGCGAGACGCACCAGCATCTTGCCGAGATTTTCGCCCTTGAAGAGACCCATGAAGGCTTCGGGCGCCTTTTCGATGCCCTCGAGGATCGTCTCCTTCCACTTCATTTTTCCTGCCCTCGCCCAGCCTGTCATGTCGCGCATGAAGGCTGGCATCATGTCCACATGGTCGGTCACGATGAAGCCCTTGATCGTCAGGCGGAGCGGGATGACCGCGACGATGTTGGAAGGGCCGGGGGGCGGCGATGTTTCGTTGTACTGCGCAATCATTCCGCACACCGCAACGCGGCCAGCCTGCCGCATATTGCCGAGCGCCGCGTTCAAATGCGCCCCGCCGACATTCTCGAAATTGACATCTATCCCGTCCGGCAACGCTTCGCGGAGTGCGGCATCGAGAGAGCCGCAGGTGCGATAATTGATTGCCCTGTCGATTCCTGCCTCGCGCATCAGCCAATCGCACTTGTCGTCGGAGCCGGCCGAGCCCACCACCCTGCATCCCTTGTTCTTCGCGATCTGGCAGGCGACCGCGCCGACCGCGCCGCTCGCTGCCGAGACGAAGACCTGTTCGCCGTCCTTCAACTCGGCGACCCTGAGAAGGCCTGCATAAGCAGTCAGGCCGGGCATGCCGAAGGTCCCAAGATAGGCCTGGATTGGCACCACGGCAGGGTCGATCTTCTGCAGCTCCACGCCGCTCGTGACAAACCACTCGCGCCAGCCCGAGAAGTTCGAGACGAAATCGCCCTCGGCGAACCGCGAATTGCCGTTCGAGGCGACCACTTTTCCGACGGCACCTCCACTCAGCGTCTCGCCGATCTTGAAGGGCGGCACGTAGCTCGCGCGTTCCGTCATCCGCCCCCGCATGTAGGGGTCGACCGACATGAATATGTTGCGCACAAGGACTTCACCCGGCGCGGGCGCGGGAATCGCGGTCTCGACGAGATCGAAATCGTCGGGACCGGGCATTCCCGCAGGACGCCGCTTCAGGCGGATTTCACGGTTTTTGGGCATCTTTTCGTCCGGGATTGAACGCAAGGCAGCCTAGCAGCGCCCCCCGGCGTAACAAGACGAAACATTTTATGAGTCGCGCCCCAGGGCCATCTATGGCTCTTAAGCCCGGTGTCTACGCGGTGATTCCCGTTGAATGCAGTCCAGGGCCAGTGTCTCCGCTCCTTGCGGGCCGGAGTCGTCGGTATCGGAGCGTTCGGACGTCATCATGCGGCGAAATATGCGCTGATCGAGGGAGTCGAACTGGTCGGCATCGCCGATCCCTGCATCAAGGCGCGCCGAGCGGCAACAGCAACGCATGGCGTTCCCGTGTTTTCGGATTGGCGAGATCTCCTGGGCGCCGTCGACATCGTGAGCGTGTGCTCGCCCGCGATCACGCACGCCTCGATCGTGAGGGCCTTTCTCAATGCCGGTGCTCATGTCCTGGTCGAAAAACCGATCGCGACGCGGCTGGTGGAAGCCGACCTGCTTATTTCGCTGGCAGAAGTCAACGACCGCGTTCTGACAGTGGGCCACCAGGAGCGCTTCGTCTTTGCGCATACCGGACTGCTCGACTATCGGGATGCACCGCTGTCCGTCGAATGCTGGCGCATGGGAGGCTGGACGGGCCGTGGGGTGGATGTGAGCGTCGTCCTCGATCTCATGATTCACGACCTGGATCTGGTCCATCGCCTGGTGCCGGGAGCCATCTCGGAGATTGAGGCTACGGGCCGCAGTGTGAAAAGCCGTCACATGGACGACGTCAGGGCGACGGTCGGCTTCGAAAACGGCACCGAAGTTCGTCTTTCTGCCAGCCGGGTCGCAAACTTTCGCCGCAGGGGGATGCGAGCTGTTTATTCGGACGGCGTGATCGAGATCGACTTCATCGCCCGCACCGTTCGCAACACCACGCGCCGCCGTCTCAATCCCACAATGCTCGCCGATCCTCTTGGCGAAGCGGTCGCTTCCTTCGTCAACGCGGCACGGTCCGAAGAGGCGGCATTCGTGCGTCCCGAAGAAGCGCGACGCGCACTCGCGACCGCACTTCAGATCGAGAATGCCTCGATTCCCATGGTACTCCCCCGCGCCACCGGCACCTACGGCGCCCGCGCGTAGAGAACTTTTCTGCCCTCGGACGGGCTGAAAGTTCCGCATTGCGGCTAGAATATCGCGATGATCGAGTCATTCCGCATTGCGCTGGCGCAGCTGAATCCGGTGATGGGCGACATCGCAGGCAATATCGCCAAGGCGCGGTCCGCGCGCGCCCAGGCGGCGAAGGCCGGCGCCGATCTCGTTCTTTATTCCGAACTATTCGTCGTCGGTTACCCGCCGGAAGACCTCGTCCTCAAGCCTGCACTGCAGGCGGACGTGCGCCACGCGGTCGAGAAATGGGCCCACGAAACGTCGGACGGCGGTCCCGCCGTGCTGGTTGGCGCACCGTGGGTGGAGGAAAACAACCTCTACAATGCGTGTCTCCTCCTCGACGACGGACGCGTGGCGGCGCGCACCTACAAGCGCAATCTTCCGAACTATGGCGTCTTCGACGAAAAGAGGGTGTTTGCGTCAGGTCCGATGCCGACGCCTTTGAACATCCGCGGCCTGCACATCGGCGTGCCCGTCTGCGAGGATATCTGGTCGCCTGAGATCGTGGGATGCCTGGCAGAAACCGGCGGCGAAATTCTGCTCGTGCCGAATGGATCGCCCTTCGAAGCCGGCAAGGAAAATGTGCGTCTTCGTCTGGTCGGCAACCGAATCGCGGAAAGCGGAAAGCCGATGATCTATGTGAACCAGATTGGCGGCCAGGACGAACTGGTCTTCGACGGCGCATCCTTCGTGTCCAATGCGGACGGTGCGCTCGCAGTTGCACTGCCGGCATGGGAAGAAAAGATTGTCATGACGAACTGGCGGCGTGCGAACAACGGCTGGATCTGCGATGCGGGCGAGCGCTGGCCAGGCGAGGGGCGGAGCCAATCGATCTATCATGCAATGATGCTCGGGCTCAGAGACTATGTGAACAAGAACCGCTTTCCCGGCGTGGTGCTTGGGCTGTCCGGGGGAATCGATTCCGCGCTCTCTGCCGCGGTTGCCGTGGATGCGTTGGGTCCCGATCGCGTGCGAGCCGTGATGATGCTGTCGCGCTACACGACCCGGGAGAGCCTCGATGACGCAGCCTCGTGCGCGCATCTCCTCGGTGTCCATTACGACACGATTCCCATCGAGACGGCCGTCGAGGCCATGAACGCGACGCTGGCTCCGATATTTGCCGGCTGCGCGACCGACGTGACGGAAGAGAATCTGCAATCGCGCCTTCGCGGCGTCATTCTGATGGCGATATCCAACAAATTCGGTCCGATGGTGCTGACAACCGGCAACAAGTCGGAACTGAGCGTGGGCTACGCGACGCTTTATGGCGACATGTGCGGCGGCTTCAATGTCCTGAAGGACGTATACAAGACGGACGTCTACGCGCTGGCGCGCTGGCGCAACCAGGCCGTTCCGCGGGCGGCCCTCGGCCCCGGAGGCTGCGTGATGCCGGACAATATCCTCGTTCGACCGCCCACCGCGGAGCTCCGCACCAACCAGACAGACCAGGATTTCTTGCCGCCTTACGATATTCTGGACGGCATTCTCGAATGCCTGGTCGAGAAGGAAATGTCGTTCGGGGATGTTGTGGCCAGGGGATATGACCCGGTCACGGTCAAGCGTATCGAGCAACTCCTCTATGTCGCCGAATACAAGCGCCGTCAGGCGGCGCCGGGCGTCAAAATTACTTCCCGCAATTTCGGACGCGACCGCCGCTATCCCATCACCAACGCATTCCGGGACGCGCGATGAGTCTGCTCGTGCGCTTCGCGCCGTCGCCTACCGGCCTTCTTCATGTCGGGAACGCACGCACCGCGATGCTCAATCATCTCTTCGCGCACAAGGAAGGCGCACGCTTCCTCCTGCGCATCGACGATACCGACACGGAGCGTTCAAAGCCGGAGTTCGAGGCAGCCATCATCGCCGATCTGGACTGGCTCGGCATCGGGCACGATCTCTTCGCGCGGCAGATCCTGCGCGCCGATTCCCATCGCGCCGCATGCGAAGTGCTGAAGGCACGGGGGCGCCTCTATCCCTGTTACGAGACGGCGCTCGAGCTGGAGCGCAAGCGCAGGCGACAGGTGGCCGACGGCCAGCCGCCGGTCTATGACCGCGCCGCACTCGCGCTCAATCCCGGGCAGCGCGCGCGCCTCGAAGCGCAGGGACGGCTTCCCCATTGGCGCTTCCAGCTCAGTCACCGCCAGGTCGTTTGGCGCGATTTCGTGCGCGGAGATGTCGCTATCGACACCGCAACGCTGTCCGATCCCGTGCTGATCCGCGAGGATGGACGTTTCCTTTACACGCTGCCCTCGGTCGCCGACGACGTCGAATTCGCAGTGACACAAATCATCCGCGGCGAGGATCACGTGACCAACACGGCGGTACAAATCGAGATATTCGAGGCCCTTGAAGCGCCCGTCCCGCATTTTGCGCATTTTCCGCTCCTTGTTGGGGCAGGCGGCGAGGCATTGTCGAAGCGCCTGGGTTCGCTTTCGCTCAAATTGCTGCGCGAGGAAGAAGGGATCGAAGCTCTGGCGCTCGCTTGCTATCTCGCCAAAACCGGAACGTCCGATCCGATCGAACTGAAGGATTCGCTCGACTCACTTGCGCGGGAATTTTCGTTCGAGAAGATCGGCCGCGCTCCCGCCCATTTCGATCCCGTCGAACTCGTCCATCTGAACGCCCGGTTGCTTCACGCGCTTCCGTACGATTCTGTCGCTCCCCGCCTTTCCGAAATGGACATCGGCGGTGACCGCGCCTTCTGGGACGCCGTAAAGCCCAACCTGACGCGCATGTCGGACGCGACGGATCTTTGGCGCATCGTGCAAGGCCCGGTGGTACCAATCATCGAAGATGCAGGGCTGACGGCGAGAGCGGCGCAACTCCTGCCGCCCGAACCGTGGAACGAGGAGCTTTGGCCGGCCTGGACGAAGGCGGTCGCAGAGAGGACCGGGACGAAGGGCCGCGCGCTGTTTCATCCGCTGCGGCTCGCGCTCACCGGCCGCGAACAGGGACCGGAACTGAAAAAGCTATTGCCGATCATCGGCCGCGCGAAAGCCCTGGCGCGGCTCAACGGGGAAACCGCTTGACGCCTGCGCCAACAACAACACAGACCCCGCCATGACCCTGCATCTCTACAACACGCTGACGCGCTCGAAGGAGGATTTTGTTCCTCTCGATCCTGCGAATGTGCGGATGTATGTTTGCGGTCCCACCGTTTATGACTTTGCGCATGTCGGTAACGCGCGGCCGGTGATCGTTTTCGATGTGCTTTTCCGGCTTTTGCGCCATCTCCATGGCGAGGCGCATGTCACCTATGTGCGCAATATCACGGACATCGACGACAAGATCAACGCACGCGCCCAGGAAGCAAGGGGCAACCGCGGGGTCCTCGATGCGGTGCGCGAACTGACGACCGAAACGGGGCGTATCTATCACGAAGACGTGGCGGCTCTGGGTTGCCTGCCGCCAACGCACGAACCGCGAGCGACCGAATTCGTGCCGCGAATGATCGCACTGATCGGACGACTGGTCGAAGTGGGCCACGCTTATGTGGCCGAGAGTCACGTGTTGTTCGACGTGTCCTCCAGCGCCGACTACGGCAAGCTCGCACATCGGTCGCCCGACGAGATGATTGCGGGTGCGCGCGTCGAAGTCGCTCCCTACAAACGGAGCCCGATGGACTTCGTGCTCTGGAAGCCGTCCGACGAGAGCCTGCCGGGCTGGCCGAGTCCCTGGGGTCGCGGACGCCCGGGCTGGCACATCGAATGCTCCGCGATGGGCGAAGCTCTTCTGGGTGAGACTTTCGATATTCACGGCGGCGGCATCGATCTTGTCTTTCCGCATCACGAGAACGAAATCGCGCAGAGCGAAGGCGCCCATGCCGGCCATCCGCTCGCGCGCGTATGGATGCACAACGGCTTTCTGAATGCCGAGGGCGAGAAAATGTCGAAGTCGCTCGGGAACTTCGTCACGATCCGCGAGCTTCTCGCCGATTGGCCCGGCGACGTCCTCAGACTCAACATGCTGCGCACCCATTACCGCCAGCCGATCGACTGGACAGTCCAGGGGATGAAGGAAAGCTGGACCATTCTGGATCGCTGGTATGCGGTCGCGGAACCGGTTGCCGCCCGAAGGATCGGCGACGCGTTCCTCGCGGCACTCTCAGACGATCTCAACACGCCGCTCGCCCTCGCCGAATTGCATCGGGCAACGCCGGTTGAACTCGCGGGGGGATTGGCGCTTCTCGGCTTTTCGCCGGATCCAGGACGTATTGCCGCTCGATCGATTGTTTCCAGCGAGGATATCGCCCGAGGCATCGCCGCCCGCCATGCCGCGCGCAATGCACGAAATTTCCGGGAAGCCGACCGCATCCGCGACGAGCTGGCGGCCAAGGGCATCCAGCTCATGGACAATCCGGATGGCACGACAGGCTGGGATGTGAAGCGGTGAGCATGCAAGCAGACAAGGTTTTCTCACCGGTACCGCGTTCCCGCTCGATGAAAGAACATTCTCCGCCTGACCAGGCGAGCGGCATCGCCTATGCGGCACTGGCCTATGTATTGTGGGGCGTGACGCCGCTATATTGGCGGCTTCTCGATGGCGTGCCGCCCTTCGAACTCACCGTACATCGCATCGTCTGGTGCGCGCTCTTCGTGATGGCACTGGCCATCCTGCGCGGACGGCTGCCACAAGTGATCGCCGTCCTCCGGGCGCCGCACCTCCTCGGCACACTGGCAATCACCGGGGTTCTGATTTCGTGCAATTGGTCGGTCTACATCTATTGCGTGGCAACCGGTCAGCTCGTGGAAGCGAGCCTCGGCTACTACATCAATCCCCTCATTTCCGTTGGGCTGGGCGTGTTCCTTCTGGGCGAACCCATGTCACGCCTTCGGCTCGCGGCGGTCGTGCTTGCGGGTGCGGCCGTGGCGGTTCAGGCGGTATCGCTTGGCCATGTTCCCTGGATCGCACCGGTGTTGGCGCTGTCTTTCGGCTTTTATGGCTATTTCCGCAAGCGGATTGCGGTGGACTCTTTTGACGGCCTTCTGGTCGAAACCTGGATACTCTTGCCGTTTTCTGTTGCGCTTCTTTTCTACTGGCATCTCATCGGCGCCGCCGCGTTTCCCTCGGCCCAATTGAGCCGGGATGCGCTTTTGATTTGCGGCGGGCCCCTGACGGCTGTGCCGCTTGCGCTTTTCGGCGCGGGCGCGCGGCGCATCCGGTTGTCGACGCTGGGCTTCCTGCAATACCTTTCGCCTTCGATTACGCTTCTGCTGGCGACAGTGGGATTCGGCGAACGGTTTACGCGGCTTGACGCATTCTCCTTCGGCTGCGTGGGGGTCGCACTCGTGCTGGTCGCGGTGGAAGGACGCGTCACGCGGTTCAGATTGTCCGCACAGTCAACCGCGAATTGATAGCGTCGATCGCCTGCGCCGGCGTCGCGACGAAGGCGTGATAGGTTGAAATCTCCGCTCGGGCGAAACCATGCGCCACGATCTGATCGAGGAGCGTCTTGAGCGGCGCGAAATAGCCTCCGATGTCGACGACGATGATCGGCTTGGTATGCTCCTTTAGCTGCGTCGTCGTGATGACCTCAAAATATTCGTCGAGCGTGCCGAGGCCACCTGGAAGGATCACGAATGCATCGGCAAGCGCCAGCATGCGCGCTTTGCGCTGCTGAAGATCCGGCGTGACGATCAGTTCTGCGGCGGATTTCAGCGGCGGCTCGATCGCGCGTAGAAAGGCCGGCAAGACGCCTATGACAGGCGCTCCTGCGCCGCGGGCGGCCCTCGCAACCTCTCCCATGAGTCCCACGCCGCCGCCACCGAAGACGAGCGTGTAGCCATTCTCTCCGATCGCCTGTCCGAGCTGCCGCGCGGCCAGCGGATAGGCAGGGTCGTTGCCGGGAGATGAACCGCAGAAGACGCAAATTGCGCGGTTATTGCCGCCGCGCGCACCTGGCGGAACGGATCGCATTGGCGCCGATCCGCTGTCCGGGAAGTCCCCCGAGGCCTCGCCTGTGCCGGCATTGCGGTCAGCCATTTGGGCACCTAAACACGTTGTAGACGAGGGCGCAGATCTGCGGGTCCCTTCCGTCGACTCACAAAGTCGGTCAAGTGGCCGGAACAAGGACGCATTGGCATCATGGCACAGCCGCATCCCTTGTTGGAATCGGGCGACGGCGCACCCTCGCTGCGGCCGCTCAAGATGCTGCTCCCCTATCTTTGGCCGCACGGCCGCGTCGATCTAAGGCTTCGCGTCGTGACCTCCATGGCATGCCTGGTTTTGGCGATCGCGGCGACGGCTGTTTCGCCGCTTTTGCTGGGGTGGGTGACCGACCACCTCGCGCGCCGTTCGCCGGGGCTGATCGCGATGACGGCCACGCTCGGCCTGATCGGCGCCTACGCGTTGTCGCGCATTCTGATGCAGTTCTTCGCACAATTGCGCGACGGGATCTTCGCCAGGGTCCTCTACCACGCGCTCCGCGAAGTTGGTGTTGCGGCTTTCGCCCATATGCACACGCTGAGCCTGCGTTTCCATCTGGAGCGTAAGACGGGCGGTCTCTCCCGCATCATCGAACGGGGAACCAAGGGCATCGACACGTTGCTCTCCTTTACCACCTTCAGCATCTTTCCCACGCTCCTGCAGCTGTTGATCTTCACCGCCGAGATGATTTGGAAGTTGAACGGCTGGATCGCCGCGACAGCGCTTGCCATGGTCGCCGGTTATGTCGGTTTTACCTTCGCAATCACGCGTTGGCGCGTTCGCTTCCGCCGCGAGATGAACGATAGCGACACCGACGCAAATACGAAGGCCGTCGACAGCCTGCTGAATTACGAGACCGTCAAATATTTCAACAACGAAGCGCACGAAACGCGCCGCTTCGACCGCTCCATGGGACGGTTCGCGAGCGCTTCGGTCCAGGCGCAAATCTCGCTTTCCGTTCTCAACACCGGCCAGGCCGCGATCATGGCGCTCGGCACGGGCATCGTGATGGTGCTGACGGCGATAGGCATCCGCCAGGGTCGTTTCACCGTCGGCGACTTCGTGATGGCCAATGCCATTCTCATGCAGCTCTACGTGCCGCTCAATCTCCTGGGGACGGTTTATCGCGAGATCACGCAAGCCTTGGTCGACATGGAATCGATGTTCCGGCTTCTTCATCAACCCCAGGAAGTGGAGGACAAACCGGGCGCAAGAGATATTGTGGTGCGGGGCGGGGAAATTCGTTTCGAAAACGTCGTATTTTCCTATGAGGCGGACCGCGTCGTTCTCAAGGGAATCAGTTTCCACGTACCGGCCGGAAAGACCGTTGCCGTGGTTGGCCCGTCAGGCGCCGGCAAGTCGACCATCTCGCGCATCCTTTACCGCTTCTACGACATCGCAGGCGGCAGCGTGACGATCGACGGTCAGGATATCCGCGATGTGACTCAGTCTTCGCTGCGCGCCGCGATAGGAATTGTTCCGCAGGACACCGTGCTGTTCAACGATACGATCCGCTACAACATCGCCTATGGCCGCATCGGCGCCAACGAAGCTGAGATCAAGGAAGCGGCCCGGATGGCACAGATCGATCCATTCATCCGCGAGCTGCCGCTCGGCTACGCATCCATGGTGGGCGAGCGCGGATTGAAGCTCTCGGGCGGCGAGAAACAGCGCGTCGCGATCGCGCGCACGATTCTCAAGAACCCCCCGATCCTGCTGCTCGACGAAGCGACGTCTGCCCTCGACACCCATACGGAACGGGAAATCCAGAGCGCCCTGGCCGCGATTACGCGCGACCGCACCACGCTTGTGATCGCGCATCGCCTTTCGACGGTCGTCGATGCCGACGAAATCCTCGTTCTCGACCATGGCATGATCGCCGAGCGGGGGCGTCACTCGGAGCTGGTGTCCAGGGGGGGACAGTATGCCGCCATGTGGAACAGGCAGAAGGAGGCCGCGGCGGTGCGGGAGCGGCTCAAGGTTGTTGAAAGCGACCCCCTCGTGCAACCTCAAAGCGCGCGGGAGACCGTTGCCGCCAGTTGACTGCTTCCATGTCTCGCTCCCGGCTCGTCGTCGCGAGGAAGGGTCGTCCTTCGTTTCCCCCTTTTCTTTCGGGCCTATTGTGCCCATCTTTGTCCCGTAAACAGGGAAAGACATTTTTTGATGGCGTTGATCGGTCCCAGCGGCAGACCACTCTCGGGCAGCACCGCGAAGACGGCCCAGCCCGTCTCCGCTCCAGGCGCCCCCGTCAAGGATGGGTCGATCGAGACGTTTGCAGTGGATGTTCTCGAAGCATCGCGTCAGGTCCCGGTAATCGTCGATTTCTGGGCGCCCTGGTGTGGGCCATGCAAACAGCTCGGCCCGGCGCTCGAGAAGGTTGTGAACGAAGCCAAAGGCGCGGTCCGGCTGGTCAAGATCAATATCGACGAGAACCAGGAGATCGCGCGCCAGCTGCGTATCCAGTCCGTTCCCACCGTCTATGCGTTCCGCGACGGGCAGCCAGTGGACGGATTCATGGGTGCCGTCCCAGAGTCGCAGCTGCGCGCCTTTGTCCAGCAACTGACGGGAGGAGCGGCGGGCCAAGACCAGGCCGACGATATTCTGGCTGCCGCGGACGAAGCCTTTGCGTCCGGCGACATGGCTGGAGCGGCGCAGGCCTATGGCCATGTGCTGCAGGACGAGCCGGGGCACCCCCGTGCTGTCGCGGGACTTGCCCGCTGCTATCTCAAGAGCGGTGACGTTGACCGCGCCCGCAGGACCCTGGGCCTGGTGCGTCCCGACGGCGCGTTCGATGAAGCGATACGCACCGTCGATGCGGAATTGAAGTTGCGCGAACAGGCCGCGACTGCGGGCGACTCTGCCCCGTTGCGGACACGGCTCGAGAACAATCCGATCGATCATCAGGCCCGTTTCGACCTGGCGCTTGCGCTGGACGCAAAGGGCGATCGCGAAGGCGCGATCCAGGAACTGCTCGAACTCGTCCGGCGCGACCGCAAATGGAACGACGACGGCGCACGCAAACATCTGGTGACGTTTTTCGAGGCGATGGGCCCAACCGATGCGCGAACTCTGGCCGCACGGCGGCAATTGTCCTCGATCCTGTTCTCCTGACCCCCGATGCGCATCTACGCGAGCTTGGACGAACTTCCGGCGACACTGCCGGTCTTCCCGCTGACGGGCACCGTCCTGTTGCCCCGCGGACAGCTGCCGCTCAACATTTTCGAATCGCGCTATCTCGCCATGGTGGACGCGGCGCTCTCCGGCGCGCGTTTCATCGGCATGATCCAGCCCATCGAGCATGAGGAGAAAGTATTGAAGCCGGCGCTCTCAAAGGTCGGCTGCGCGGGCCGCGTCACGAGTTTCAGAGAGACCGAGGATGGGCGATTCCTGATTACATTGACGGGAATCTGCCGCTTCAGGGTCATCGAAGAACTGGGCGTCAAGACGCCCTTTCGGCAGGTCCGTCCGGACTATACGGTTTATCTCGCCGACCTTGCGGCAGATTCCATGGCGGCCTTCCCCCGCGAACGCCTTATCGGTGCGCTTAAGGACTATCTCGCACAACGCGATCTCAAGGCCGATTGGCGCTCGGTCATGGGGGCGCCGCCCGAAACTCTCGTCAATGCGCTGGCCATGCTCTGTCCTTTCGAGCCGGCCGAAAAGCAGGCTTTGATCGAGGCGCGCAGCTGGACCGAACGCGTGGACACGCTCGTGGCGCTCCTGGAAATGTCGTCGACGCCGGCGGCCGGCAGCACTTCGCTGAATTGAGGCCGCCATGGTCGAACTTGACGCCAAGCTGTTGGAAATCCTGGTGTGCCCGATGACGAAAACGGCGCTGATATACGACCGCGAACGCGGCGAACTGGTCAGCAAGGCTGCGGGGTTGGCCTACCCGATCCGCAATGGCATACCCATCATGTTGCCGGGCGAAGCGCGCGAACTTTCCGAGGCGGAACGCGACGCGAGATGACGTTGCCCGCCGCCCGAATGGGAGAAGTATGACCGGAACGCCTGCCGCGTGGCCGACCGAACTGCGCGTCGACAGAGAGCGCTCCACCCTGACGGTGACTTTCGATTCTGGCGAGCGTTTTTTGCTTTCCGCGGAATACCTCCGGGTCGAATCCCCAAGTGCGGAAGTGCAGGGTCATTCGGCAGCGCAACGACAAATCGTGCCCGGCAAGCGCCGCGTGAAGATCGAGACGCTCGAGCCGGTCGGCAATTATGCGACCCGCATCCGTTTCGATGACGGCCACGATACCGGCTTGTACAGCTGGGACTACCTCCGCGAGCTTGGTCGCGATCAGAACGGCAAGTGGACTGCTTACCTGTCGGCTTTGCGCAAGGCGGGCGGAAAACGGGAATAGGTGTATGTAGTCGCACTCTTTCGCGAGAACAGAACGCGCCGACAGGGTTCATGAAAAAGCAGATGCCAGGACGATTCAGCAACCAGGCCCGCATGATCCCGCGAGGGGGAGTGCAGCCCAGGGCGGTCGTCAAGGGGCAGGACGGCACCCAGTGGCGAGATATCTATCATGCCGTACTTACCGCTCCCTGGTGGATGTTTTTTGCCGGCACCGCCTGCGTCTTCGCGCTCGTCAACACACTCTTTGCGCTGCTCTACATGGCGGATCCGCAGGGCGTCGAACATGCACGCCGATTCTGGGACTATTTCCTTTTCAGCGTGCAGACGATCGGGTCCGCAAACTATACCGTGATGATGCCCAAGAGCATCTACGCCAATGTCATCGTATCCGTCGAAGCGTTTTTCGGCATTCTCAATCTGGCGCTTGTCACTGGCGTGGTGTTTGCGCGTTTTTCCCGCCCCTTCGCGCGCATCGTCTTCAGCCGGGTTGCGGTCGTGGCGCCGTTCGAGGGAGCGCCGACACTGATGTTCCGTGCGGCCAACCAGCGCGGCAACCAGATTTTGGACGCGACGGTCTCGGTCTCACTCGCGCGGCAGGTGACGACAAAGGAAGGCATAGTGATGCGCCGGTTCGAGGAGCTGAAACTGGTGCGTGGGCGCACGCCGTTGTTCGGTCTTTCCTGGACGGTGATGCACTCCATCGACGATTCGAGCCCGTTGCAGGGCGCGACGGCCGAGTCGCTGCGCGATTCCCAGGTAGAGATCATTATCCTCCTGAAAGGCACGGACGACACGCTCGCCGACATCATCCATGCGCGTCATTCGTACTTGCCCGACGAGATTCTCTGGAATCGCCGATTTGTGGATGTGCTCTCGCTCACGCCTGATGGGCGCCGAGTTGTCGATCTGCACTGTTTTCACGAAACCAGATATTTGCCGGCCTGAGCGCGGCGGCAAATTCAGTTTCGGGGGTCCCCGCCGGCCATCACGGTTTGCAGGTGTGGCAGCCCGCGCACTCCGTGCAGGAATAGCTCGGTCGCGAAATCCGCGGTGAGCGCCGGATTCATCTCGTCCCGCCGAAGCATGCGCTCGGCCAGCTCAAAGGCGACGCCCACGATCGCGGCCATCAGATAGTCGGCGTCGGCCGGGGGAAATAATCCTTTTCCGATGGCAATTTCGAGATCCTCGCGGAGTTCCTCGAATCCCGCAATGATCTCGGGTGTATCCATGCGAACCCTCAGCGTGTCGGTGTTCCGGCGAATGGCCCGGAAGCTATGCTGATCACTCGCCACATATTCGAAGAAAGTGAGGAACGTACCCGAAATGAAGGCTTCGATCGTGCCGGCGCGTGCGCGCTCTTCGCGCAAACGGGGCCGGATTCTCAGCGCGCTCTCATCCTGTATCGCCTGGAATATTTCTTCCTTCGACTTGAAGTAATTGTAGAAGGTACCAGAGGCGAGCGGCGTGGCGCGGATGATATCGCGCACCGTGGTGGCACCGTATCCCAATTCCGCGAACACATGGCGTGCCGCTTCCAGAATGGTGCGACGGTTGTGGGCTTTCCCGCGTTCGCGCTTGCCCGGCGGTTTCGGCAGTTTTGCAAGTTGCGACACCAGCATGTCACTCCGGATTGCAGGCCGGCCCCAATCTTAACCCTCGATGACACCTCGTCAACTTTCCCGCGAAATGTGTCGCGCTCACGCGGGTCCCGCTGTCGAAGCTCGAGTCTTGGCTTCGTCGGCGCCGATAGCGTCCTGTATATTTGCAAACCTGTCGCCCGCGAGGAGCGCGAGCAATTCGTTTTTGATCCGCCCGAGCAGGCCGGGACCGTGAATCGCGAGCGCGGTGTAGAGTTGGACCAGCGTCGCGCCCGCACGGATTTTCGCGTAGGCCGCAGCGCCGGTCGAGATGCCGCCCACGCCGACGAGAACCAGCCTCGTTCCCGTGCGTGCGCGAGTCTCCCTGAGGAGGGCCGTCGACGGGGCGAACAATGGTGCCCCCGAAAGGCCGCCGCTTTCCCGTGCAAGCGCGCTCTTCAGCGCGGGTCGGGCGATCGTCGTATTGCCGACGATCAGTCCCTCGATGCCGGCCTCGATCGCCACTGCGACGATGTCGTCGAGTTCCCGCAATTCGATGTCCGGCGCGATCTTCAAGAGCAGTGGCGTGCGCAGATTCCGCGTTGCGCGCTCGGAGACCAGCAGATCGAGAAGGCGCGCAAGCTCGTCGCGGTTCTGCAGACTGCGCAGGCCCGGCGTGTTGGGCGAAGAGACGTTGACCGCCATGTAATCCGCGAAAGGCGCAAGCTCGACGAACGCGTTTCGATAGTCGGCGATACGGTCCACGCTGTCCCTGTTGGCGCCGACATTGATACCGAGAATTCCGTAACGGGTGCGATGGTTCAGGCGCTCTGCGGCGCGATGGGCGCCGCCATTGTTGAATCCCATGCGATTGATGACCGCCTCGTCTGCGTCGAGCCGGAACAGCCGTGGCCTGGGATTTCCGGCTTGCGGCTGAGGCGTCAGTGTTCCGCATTCGACGAAACCGAAACCCAGATTCAGCATTGCGTCCGGGACAAGCGCGTTCTTGTCGAACCCCGCCGCAAGACCAAGGGGGTTTGCAAAGCGCAACCCCAGGGCGGAAACGGCAAGCCGGGGATCGTCGGGCCCAGCGCGCGCTCTCAGCGGCGCGGAAAGCCTGACAAGCGCGAGCGTTGCGCGGTGAGCCGTCTCCGGTGGCAATCTGCGCAGCAAGCCCATGCCCGTCTCGATCAGCACGATTTTTGGCTCATCGATAGCCTTGATCATGCCGGACCAGCCGATCGAAGTCTTGCACGTCCCCGGCTTTGAGCGCCGACAGCAACGCTCGCGCGCTATCGCGCACATGAGACTCGTACGCGCTCTGAGGGGCGCCGGATGCAGCACGGGAGAGAGCGTCCGCGATGACACTCCGATAGGCGTCGCGATTGTAAGCGCCGAGCGCGAGCGCGTATTGATAGCGCACGGCCAGATTGTCGGGCGCGGACGCGAAGGCTTTCGCGAAATCGTCGAGGCCGGCCCTTAGACTTGCGCCATAGAGCCAGCGCGCAAGCGTGGAACCGGCGTCACCGGAAATCTCTATGTTCCAACCGCCCAGCGCAGCCCAGGCCCAGGCGTTCCGGGGATCGGCGGCAATCGCCGCATCGATATGATCCTTGGCCTTTTCGGCGAATCCCTTCAGGCGTGCTTCGAGCACGCCCATAAGGCGCGCTTGATAGCCCAGCGCGACCACGTACTCGATATGGCCTTCGGCGAGCCTAGGATTGGCCTCGATCGCGAGGAGCGCCAGCGCCTCGGCGTGCTGGAGGCACGGCATGCACGGCTCGGCGCGCATCGTTTCCGCAGCGAGTGCGGAGCGCGCGGCGAGCGCATAGCCCGCTGCACCGCCTTCGGCGAGAGCGGCGGCTTCGGCGTCGATGTACTTGCCGGCCACGTAAAGTTGGCGCGGCGTTGCGGCGCTGGCGGGCAATGTCAAAGCGGCGAACAGAAAACAAGCCGGTAGAAGCTTCATGCCGTGCCCGCGAAGTCGCCCGCAAGCGCCCGGCGAATGAGCGCGGCCGTCGCTCCGCAGCCAAACAGCGCGGCGAAGGAACCAAAGCGAGGACCCTGGCTCTGGCCGAACAGCACCTCATAGAGCGCCTTGAACCAGTCGCGGAGCGGCTCGAAGCCGTGCCGTTTGCCGATCGCGTAGACCATGTTTTGCACGGTCTCGCTCTGCCGCTCGTCGGGCATCGCCTCGAGTGCCCGTGCCAGATCTTCCAACGCGGCGCGTTCGAGGGCGGTCGGCGCGCGATAATGCTTGGCGGGCTTCACCCGATCCTCGTAGTATCGCAGCGCGTGTCCCACCAGGCGATCGAGACCCGGATTCGACACGGGATCGGCGCTAGGCGCGTAGGCGCGGATGAAGCCCCAGAGAACGTCGCGGTCGTGGGCGTTTGATGCGCTGACCAGATTGAGCAGGAGTGCGAAACTGACCGGGTAGGACTCCGCGGGCGGATTGCCCGCATGAATGTGCCAGACCGGGTTTTCAAGCCGCTTCGAATCCTCCGCGAGATCGGAATATTGTTTGAGCAGATCCGCGTAGTCGTCCACCGCTCTCGGGATCACATCGAAATACAGGCGCTTCGCGGCGCGGGGCTTCTGGAACATGAAGAGGGCGAGGCTCTCCGCGGGCCCATAGGCGAGCCATTCGTCGATCGAAAGCCCATTGCCGCGCGATTTCGAGATTCGTTCGCCGCTTTCGTCGAGGAAGAGTTCGTAGTTGAATCCTTCCGGAGGCTCGCATCCGAGCGCGCGTGTGATTTTCGACGAGAGCTCGACCGACGAGATAAGGTCCTTGCCCGACATCTCGTAGTCCACGCCCAGCGCAAGCCAGCGCATCGCCCAATCGGCTTTCCATTGCAGCTTGCAATGTCCGCCGGTTACCGGCACTTCCTCGCGCCGGTCGTCTTCTTCATAGACGATGGTCCCACGCGCCGCGTCCCATTCCAGTACCGGTACCTGCAGCACGCGTCCGTCCCGTGGGCTGAGCGGCAAGAACGGCGAGTAGGTCGCGCGCCGCTCGGGTCCCAGCGTCGGCAGCACGATATCGCGCACTTTCTCATAGTCGGCAAGCACCGCCATGAGCGCCGCATCGAAGCGGCCGCTTTTGTAACACTCGGTCGAGCTCAGGAACTCGTATTCGAAGCCGAAGCTGTCCAGAAAGGCACGCAGCCTCGCGTTGTTGTGCGCGCCATAGCTCGAATGGGTGCCAAAGGGATCGGGGACTGCCGTGAGCGGCTGTCCCAGATGGGCGCGCAGCATGTCCGGATTGGGGACGTTCCCGGGAACTTTGCACAATCCGTCCATGTCATCCGAGAATGCATAGAGCCGGGTCGGGATGTCGCTCATCAACTCGAATGCGCGCCTGACCCAGGTCGTCCGCGCGACTTCGCCAAAGGTGCCGATATGGGGAAGTCCGGATGGCCCATAGCCGGTTTCGAAGATGATCGTCTCCGGCGCCGCGCGCCCCCGCCTCTGCCACCGCTCGATCCGCGCCATGACCTTGCGCGCCTCTTCGAACGGCCACGCGTGGGCCGCGCGGGCAAGCTCTGGCGCGATTGCGGAAGCCATCGGAGCGGAATGCCATGAGCGTTAGTTGAAAGGCGCGAAAGCTAGGCTCAGGCGGAGGACCGCGTCAATGATGGTCGCCCGCGCGAAGCGCCGCGACAGGTTGGCGCGCAGAAAATGTTTTTCTGCATGCCTCGCGATCTTTACGTGACGAATTCTCCCACGGTCCGCGTAGATTGGCCCGAACTCGCACGAGCACATTGGACGCTTCGACATTGAACGCGCTTGCCGACATTCCCGCGCTTGTGCCGGCTCCGGGCGGTGCGTTGCTGGTTGACACGGACGGCACGTGCCGAAAGGCGGCTTTGGAGGAAGCGCGCACGCTGTTTCGCTCCGGCGCCGTTCTGGTCGCGAACACGGCCTTCGTCGCGGGAAGGCTCAGAACCGTACCTGCGAAACCTGTGTTCGACGTCCTCGAATTGTTTGCGTTCGTGCAGCCCGCCATACCCTTCGTGCCGAGTGCGCTCGGCGTCGCGCGCGCGATGGGACTCGCAACGACTTTCTCCGCCGAAGCGCCCGCGCAGGCGCTTCGCGACGCTGCCGGACGCCTCATCGATCAGCTCCGCGAACTGTCCGAAACCGATCGCGCCCGGCTCCGTCCGCTCGCGGGTTTGCTCACCCACGCAGGGTGGCGATGGGGCCCGCTCGTCCTTGCCGCGATCGGCGGTGCCGAGCAGGCGATCTCACCGCTCTCCGCGCTCTCCGCCTGGCAGAGCCTGCCGCAATGGGAGGACGAAGCGCCGCCGCCCAAGCCTTCCTCGGTTCCGGTTGGCAGCGAGGAAACGCGCGGCCGCCTCGCGCGGCTTATTGGTGTCTCGGGCGAAATCAGGCTCGAGCAGAGCGCGTATGCCGACGCTGCCATCCACGCCTTTGGCTCGCGCGAACGCGCAGGCGCGCCAAAGATTGTGCTTCTCGAAGCAGGGACCGGCGTCGGAAAGACGCTCGGCTACCTCGCGCCCGCGAGTCTTTGGGCGGAAAAGAACGGCCCCGGCCTCTGGCTCTCCACCTATACCCGCAATCTGCAGCGCCAGCTCCTTCAGGAGATCGCTCGGCTCTATCCCGATCCCGCCGAGCGCGAGGAAAAAGCGGTGATGCGCAAAGGGCGGGAAAATTATCTTTGCCTGCTCAATTTCGAGGACGCCGCCCGGCGCAATCTGCTCGGGCAGGGCCAGCGCCTGGTGGTGCTCGGCCTGATCGCGCGCTGGATCGCGGCCGGCGTCGATGGCGATGTTACGGGCGTGGGCTTTCCGTCGTTTCTGGGCGCATCGTTTCCCATTCGCGAGGTAACGGACCGCCGCGGCGAATGTATTTATTCGGCCTGCCCGCATTACCGCGTTTGTTTTATCGAACGCGCGGTGCGCCGCTCGCGCCGCGCGCCCATCGTCATTGCCAATCACGCCCTCGTCATCGCCCAGGCCGCGCAGGACTGGATGTCGGCCGACGAGACGGCGGACGCGCCGGGTGAGCGGCGGGTGCGTTATGTGTTCGACGAAGGACATCATCTCTTCGACGCGGCGGATTCCGGCTTCGCCGCGCATCTCTGCGGTCGCGAAATGGCCGATCTCCGGCGCTGGATCCGGGGACCGGAAGGCCGCGCGCGAAGCCGCATGCGCGGGCTGGGAGAACGCCTCAAGGACATCATCGGGGACGACGAAAACGCGCGATCGCATCTGGATCAGGCGCGGTCTGCGGCGTGCGCGCTGGCAGGCGAAGGCGCAATCGGCCGTGTCGCGAACGTCGCCGCGCGGGGTTCCGGCGAAGCGTTCCTCGCCGCCGCGTTCACCCTTGTGCGCGCACGCAGCACCGACAGCGATCCCCTTTACTCCCAAGAAGCCGAGATCGCGCCGCTTGGAGAAGAATTGCGCGAGGCCTCGCGTCAACTGAGCGATAGTCTGCGGTCCATCGCAAAGCCCCTGCTCGCGCTCGCGGCCAGTCTGCGGCGCAAGATGGATGCAGAGGCAAAGGACCTGGAGACGTGGGAACGCACTCGCCTCGAAGCGGCCGCGCGCGGACTGGAGCGCCGCGCGAAGCAGCTCCTGCCCGCGTGGATCACCATGCTTGACGCGATGGAAGGCAGCGCAGGACAGGAGAACTTCATCGACTGGCTGGAGATCGCGCGCGAAGACGGACGAGATATCGATGTGGGTTTGCGGCGGCACTGGATCGACCCCACAATTCCGTTTTCGAGCGATGTGCTCGCGCCTGCCCATGGTGTTTTGATCACTTCGGCAACGTTGCGCGATGCCGAGAGCGGCGCCGACGACTGGCAATCTGCAGAGGTCCGCACCGGTGCGCATCATCTGGCCGAGCCGCCCAGGCGCGCGAGCTTCGGCTCGCCGTTCCGGTATGCCGAGCAGGCGCGCATCTTCGTCGTGCGCGATATCGAACGCCGCGATCCGGCCGCACTTGCCAGCGCCTATCGCGAGTTGTTCCTAGCGGCGGGAGGTGGTGCGCTCGGACTGTTCACGTCGGTGCGCATGTTGCGCGCCGTCGAGGAGAGGATTGCCGCGCCGCTTGCCGAGGCGGGGCTTACGCTTTACGCGCAACACGTGGACCGGCTCGACCCAGGCACCCTGGTCGATCTGTTCCGTGCCGAAGAGAACGCCTGCGTGCTGGGCACCGACGCGCTGCGTGACGGTGTCGACGTTCCCGGCCGCTCATTGCGGCTCGTCGTGTTCGACAAGGTGCCGTGGCCCCGACCGACCATACTCCACAAGGCGCGCCGCGCGCGCTTCGGGCGGACCTACGACGATCTGCTGACACGGCTGAGGCTGAAGCAGGCTTTCGGGCGTCTGATCCGCAACCAGACCGACAAAGGGTGTTTCGTGATCCTGGAACCCGCAACACCGTCCCGCCTCTTGACCGCGCTGCCGCCGGAGGCGCCCGTCAAACGCTGTGGGCTCGCCGACGTGGTTGCCGAAATCCAGTCGTTTCTCGGGGCAGCGCAATAGCGCCAGCGGGGCAAGGAGCGGGTATGTCGTTATCGCGCCGCAAGCCAAGCCGTCGAAACCCGTGAGTTGTTGCCTCCGTGTTTTGGCTGCCGGGGGTGCGCGCGTTAGAATGGGCTCATGGCGAGCATCGAAAGCGGTCTGTTCGGACAGGAAGAGCAGGGGGAGAGCGTCGAGCAGTTTGGCGGGCACTCGACGGGTATTCTGCCGAGCCATGTGCTGCGCCAACTCATTCGGGCGCGCCGGGAAGTTGTGGCGTCGGAGGAGATCGAGGCTTCCCAGATCCAGCCTGCCAGCCTTGATCTCCGTCTTGGCGCAATGGCCTGGCGTGTGCGCGCCAGTTTTCTACCCGGGCCCCAGGCGACGGTGCGGGAAAAACTGGAAACGGTCGCGCTGCACGAGATCGATTTGAGCCACGGCGCCGTATTGGAAACAGGCTGCGTGTATGTCGTCCCGCTGCTCGAGAGTCTGGAGTTGAGCTTTCGCGTCTCCGGCATCGCCAATCCCAAGAGCTCAACCGGGCGTCTCGATGTCTTCACGCGGCTCATCGTCGATCGCGGGCAGGCTTTCGATCGCGTCGAGCCCGGCTATCGCGGCCCGCTCTACGCGGAGATATCTCCTCGAACTTTTCCCATTCTTGTGCGCAGGGGTTCCCGCCTCAACCAGCTGCGCATCCGGCGCGGCTCTCCTCAATTCACCGACACCCAGCTGAAGCGCCTGCATGCCGACAGTCCGCTCGTCGACGGCCCCGCCGATATCCAGGACGGGCTCGCGCTCTCCATCGATCTCAAGGGCGCGGCGCCGATGCAGCATGTGGGCTGGCGCGCGAAGCGCCATACCGGGATTATCGATATCGACGAGCGCGATGCCCTCGATCCCACGGAGTTCTGGGACGTGGTTCACGCCAGCCGGTCGGGGACGATCGTGCTCGATCCGGACGAATTCTACATTCTTGCCTCCCGCGAGGCCGTGGCGATCCCGCCCGATTTTGCCGCGGAGATGCTGCCGTTCAATCCGCTCGTGGGTGAATTCCGGGTTCATTACGCCGGCTTCTTCGATCCCGGTTTCGGGCATGAGGCCGGACGCGGCCGCGGTGCGCGCGCCGTCCGGAAGTGAGGAGCCGCGAGGTGCCCTTCATCCTGGAACACGAACAGATCGTCGGCCGGCTCCTCTTCGAGCGCCTCACCGAGCCTCCTCCGCAGGTCTACGGCCAGGGGATCGGCTCCAGCTATCAGCGCCAGGGTCTGCGGCTGTCGAAGCATTTCCGCGAGCCATAAGCGAACATTGGTTGTTGCGGCGAATCCACACCGCTCCCGAAATTGTCGGAACATGCCCTACACCCATTGCGCGCGGCCACAGTCCCGGCACACTTCCGCCGCTGCAGCCTGGTTGTCATGGGGGATGAGAAGCTGCAGCAAAACAGGGTCCGTATCGAAGGGGGCAGCATGAGGCGGCTACGGCGCGAACAGCGCCGGCCGCCTCATGGCATTTTCCCGGATCGCATCCGCGAACCGAGCAATTGGCGCCACGCCGCGAGCGCGTGCTAAGCCCGGCTGCATGCACGACATCGTCCACACCTGCATCGCCTTCATCAAGCTGCACAGTTCCTGGGCGGGACCGGTGATGTTCGTCGTCTCGTTCGGCGAATCGTTCGTGGGCCTCAGCCTGCTTTTTCCAGGCACCACCATCATGGTGATTGCGGGAACGCTGGTGCGGTGGAAGCTGAATCCGCATGGCGTTCTCGACGTCTGGCCGCTTCTGGTCGGCGGCATAACAGGCGCTGTGCTGGGCGATGCAATCTCGTTCTGGTTCGGAAGGCGCTTCGGTCACCTGCTGGAGAAGCATTGGTACTTCGTCAAAAATCCCAAGTTCCTTCCGCGCGGCTACGCCTTCTTCGAGCGGTTCGGAACTGCGAGCGTCTTCATCGGGCGCTTCTTCGGACCGGTACGGGCTGCCATTCCGCTTGTGGCCGGCATCATGGAGATGCCCTGGCGGCAGTTCTGGATCGCCAATATCGGTTCGGCCCTGATCTGGGCGCCCGCGCTTCTGCTTCTTGGCTCGAGCTTCCGCGCGGCGATGAAAGCGTTGGGTCTCCGGCGCGGGGAGTTGCTGGCGGTCACCGTCGGCGCGGTCGTTGTCCTGATGATCGTGATCTGGGCGGCACGCCGTTACGGGGTGCCGGAGAGGCTGCGTGTCTATTGGAGGAACCGCGGAAAGGCGCTCCGCTGATGCGGAGTCTCCTGGTCGCTGTCGGCATCCTGGCGGCGGCGGCGGCGGGCAGTCCCGGCGCGGCGCCCGTTGTGTCCCGCTGGGTGCAGATGGCGCCGGGCGGCGCGTCCGAAGTCAGGGCGTCGGTCGCTGGCAAGACCTGTCCGGACGCTTTCATCGACGGCCGGAAATTCCCGATGCGGGAGCGCGCCGGGGCCGACCCGCAATTTCCCAATCTGATTTGCGTGGTCACGCTTCCCCCAGGCACGCGCACCGCGTCGATCCTTGGCCGGGATTTGCCGCTGCCTCACTCTGCACCCCAGCGCATCGTGGTACTCGGCGACACCGGATGCCGCATCAAGGGCTTCACCATTCAGGCCTGCAACGACCCCGCGAAATGGCCCTTTCCGCGCATCGCGGCTGTAGCAGCGAAGCTGAAGCCGGATCTGGTCATTCATGTTGGCGATTACCTCTACCGCGAAGCCGCCTGTCCGCCCCTCAATCCCGCCTGCGCGGGCAGTCCTTCCGGCGACAATTGGGCGGCATGGTCGGCTGATTTTTTCACGCCAGCGGCGCCTCTGCTCGCCGCGGCGCCGTTCGTCTTCGTGCGGGGCAATCACGAGGAATGTTCGCGCTCCGGCGCCGGCTGGCTGAGGCTGCTCGGCCCGTTGCCCGTCGCAACGAAAGCACCCTGCAACGATCACGTGTCTCCGTGGGGGGTGCCGCTCGGGGCCGTGACTCTTGCAGTGATGGACGACGCACATGCGCCCGATCCTCTGGCGCCAGATGACCTTGTCAACCTCTATCGCGCCGATCTCGCGGCCGTCGGCCGGCTGGCTCCGGCGCCGGTCTGGCTCGTCATGCACCGTCCGATTTGGGGTATCGTGCAGCTGGCATTCGGCATCGTGGTGGGCGGCAACCGCACGATGATGGCGGCGCAGGACCGGGAGGGCATTCCCGCCAATGTCGGGCTTCTGCTGGCCGGGCACATCCACGCGTTCGAGGCCATCAATTACCAGAAAGGAGCGCCGCCGCAGCTGATCGCGGGCGAAGGGGGCGATCTCCTGGACCAGGCGCCACGCGACCTTTCAGGCCGCAGCGTGGGTGCTCTCAAGATCGCGTCCGGACTGTCGCTGCCGGGCTATGGTTTTCTGTTGCTGACCCGCGGCAAGGACAACTGGACCATCGATGTCATGACGCAGGACGGCGCGCGCGATGCTGTTTGCGTCCTGGCCGGCCGCCATCTCGATTGTCACGTGAAATAGCCCGATCTTTGTTTGTTCAGGCAAGCCGGAGGACCGCGCGAGACGCGTCCTCCATTTCATCCAACCTGTTCGCGGTATAACCGTCGAGCGATCCCGCGTAGAGGCGTGCGGAGCCTCGCGATGTCAGCGCCTGATGGAACCGTGCGGATTTTTGCGAACCGCCCGGCAGTTCGTAAATGTAGACCGGGCGGCCCGTGGCGCAGCCCTCTGTGACCATGTTCACCGAGTCCGCCGTCACGAGAAGAATGTCGGCCAGTCCCAGGATTCCGAAATAGGGATTGTCGGTGAGGCCTTCCCACAGGAAGGCGTTCGTTCCGGCAAGTGCGGCGCGGAGAATCGCGATGTTTTCCGATCCGGTACGCCGCGAAGGTGTTACGAGAAGGCTCCCTCCCGAACGCGCCGCATGACGCGCGAGTTCGGAAGCAAGCGCGCGGGCCTCGACGGGACCAAATTTGCAGTTGCCGTTGGCGCCGCCGATCAGCACACCGATGAAGGGACGGGGCAAGTCCGCTATTCGCGGAGCAAGCAGGCGCGCTTCCTTCTCAAGTCGCCCCGGCGTGACGCGATGGAGGGCGCCAAGGGTCTCGATCACGTTGGCACCGTGGAGATTGTCGTGCCGGGGCGCGATGACGAGATCGAAATGCCGG
>Ga0182024_10003870_pt1 | contig 35110 bp, 29 predicted proteins | sample P32metaG_FD_120480 | JGI IMG/M metagenome (GOLD analysis project Ga0182024, IMG submission 120480) | Permafrost microbial communities from Stordalen Mire, Sweden - P3-2 metaG (Illumina Assembly) | ecosystem: Environmental > Terrestrial > Soil > Wetlands > Permafrost | place: Sweden: Stordalen...
CGCCGTGTGTGTCGCGCTGTCGCCGATCAGCTAAACGAAGTTCGCCATCGGGCCGATTTGTGCTTGCCGCAGGTAAAGTCTGTCGCTTTCCATGTTGCGTCCTCGCTACTGAAAGTCAGGTTTTGCGTGCGGTCTTCGAGCCGATACCCGCCGCTTTGCGCTGTGCGGCATGTGCCATTCGCGGGTCAATGCGCAAACCCCGATCCCACAGGTATTCGGGTTCCCCGAGCCGCTTCGCCACCCAGCGCGATTGCACGAACAAATGATCGCTTAGACGATTGACGTAGGCCATCAGGCGGTCGTTGATCGGCTCCGCGCGCCGCAGTATCCAGCACACTCGCTCGGCGCGCCGGCAGACTGTCCGCGCCTGATGCAGGAACGCATTGAGTACGCCGCCGCCCGGCAGCGTGAACGACTTGAGCGGCTGCAGATCCTTCTGCATCCGGTCCATCTCCTGCTCGAGCTGCTTGACTTCGCCGTCGCCCATCCGATGCATACCTTCGTATACTGCGTCGTCCGGAGTAGCCAGTTCGCTACCCACATCGAATAGCTCATTCTGAATCCGCCGCAACATCTCGGAGTACCAGTTGAAGTCGGCCCCGAATTTTTGCTCGTAGGCCGGTACGTAGGTTCGCACGATTCCAACAATCGAGTTGAGCTCGTCGATCGTGCCGTAGGCCTCCAGCCGCCCGCTCTCCTTGGGCACGCGCTTGCCGCCGACCAGCGCAGTCAACCCCTTGTCGCCGGTACGCGTGTAGATTCGCGTCAGCCGTATCGCCATCAGAGGCCCGCCTTCTGGCGCTGAGCCTGGTAGGTCGCGTCTCCCAGCTCTGACGTCACCGGCAGGCCTGCGTCGCGCCATCCGGGCACGACGACCTGACCGCTGCCATCACGAGCGCCGCCGAAGCCACCGCGTACATTGGTCAGGTCGGCGTAACCCGCCGTCTCCAGCATCTCGCACGCGCGCTGGGAGCGCCCGCCCGCCATGCAGCCGACGACCAGCTTGGTCGCCTTGGGAAGAACCTTCTCCGCCACAGCGACGAAATCTGGATTGGGCTCCATCTGGCCCGGCCCCTTGATAAACACCACTGGTATATTGATCGCGCCCGCGGGATGACCCTGCGCGAACTCGCCCTCGGTGCGCACGTCCAGGTAAATCGCGCTAGGATTCTTCGTTAACGTCTCATGAGCCTGCGGCGGCTCGGCTTGTACTATCGCCATCGTCGAAATTCCTCGATCAGATTTTTCGCCAGTACTCTTTCATCTGCTTGGCGTTCACCTACTATCAGCTCGCGCGTCACATCGGCACCGCGTTCGGGCACCGCCCATGGCGGTTCTGAATTGCGATTTCCGACGGCGCACGCAAGCGCTTGCCGTTGCCTGATTCTTACGATATCACGGCGCACGGTTGCGCTTTAATCGCGCCGCTCATCTTCCTGATTGTCGATTTTGCCGCGATCGTTCGGGAGCGGCGTGCGGGGACGGCTTTCACTCGCTGGCGCGGACTTCAACCGATCGTCTCAGCCTATGCGCGGTCCGTGTCAGCTCATGCCCGAACCGTAGTCCCATCATAATAGCGTCAGTCTTCTGGCAAGCCACTCGGCCTATACGCAATCGGCCTCAGCCTTTCCGATTGATTGAGAACTCGTCCTGCAGCTTCGCCGCACGATCCTGTGCCGATTCCATCCGCTGAGTGCGCAGGAAAAACTGCACCAACTCGTCCTGCTCGACCTGGCCGGCGGGGCTTGCGACCTCGACCAACTCCTCGATCAAGCCCGGAAACTTCTCGCCCGGGATGTAGTAGTTGGCCCAGCCGAAGTTGCAGTAGCGATGGAGTATCTTGGCGATCGTCTTTTCGAGCGATTCGCGCTTGTTCGCAACCCGTTCTTCGTTCTGTCCCAACTTCGGCTCCTCCGGCTGGCTGCGTCGGCGCAGCCGCGATATGGCGGCTCAAAAGCTAGCGCAATCGCGCACAACCTCCAACCGCCGCTCAGGCTGATTTTTCGATATTCTCTCCGCTGGTGTCAGCCGAGTGCGTGGCGTCTGGCGTTGCATCCGGGCCCGGCTCCTCCGCCCAGAGCAGCTTATGATAGTCAAAGCGCGAGCTCTCGATTACGTTAAACTTGATTATCTCGAAATACGGCGAGAGGTCGAAGTCGCGGGGCGTCGTCAGCGTCGGCGAAACCATCCGCAGCACATGTGACACCTGCGCCTTGTGCGAGAAGCGCTCCAGCCATGCATAGCGGCTTGGCGCCGGTTCTATCCCGGGAGGCAGCGGTTCGTAGCGCGGCACGATCGGAAAGCGCACCCGGCGAAAACATTCGGCGATCAAACTCGTGCAAATCACCCGCGTCGGATCGCTACTACCGAATTCCAATGCCTGCCGGCGCCAGCGCGCAGGCACAATACTCACCGGCAGGAAGTAACGCGCCAAGTCGAGCAAATTCTTCAAATCGTATTGATGTCCAACATTAGCGATCGCGTGATCGATCACCAGGCGCTGATCGGCCGCGGTCAAGTGATACGGCCGGCAGATGCGGATATTGAAGTCACAATACTTGCTCAAAGGCGTCAGCACCACGCCGCTTTCGAGCAACGCCTCAACCACCAGGTAATTCGCTTCGTCGCCGTACTTTTCGAGCAGTTCGTGCCTGAGTTCCGGCGATCGTCTCAGTGGTTCATCCCCCACATACAGCGCCGCATGCGACCACGAGCTTTGCGAAAGGTACTTCATTACTTCGCTGATCCGCTCGTTGCCCTCGACCAGCAGCACGTCGCCCTTGCGAATATACTTGCGAAGTTGCGCGAGGTCGTTGGGAATTCTCAGGCTGTAGCGCGCGATCGGCTTGGTCAGCAGCGATGTCACAAAACCGACCGTCTTGCGCAGGAGGTACGAAAAGGGATTTAACCGCGCGAGTCTCGACACGATAGCCTTCGGCACCGCCGGATGAACCGCCCCGAGCCGCCTCCAGCATCCAGTGCCTAATTGACTATAGGAAACAATCCCGGCTTAACACAACCGGTTATCGAGAACCGCCGATGGCGCGCAGGGGCGTTAGCAATACTCAGTGGAACGCAATCCGCATCCGCAAATTCACCCGCCTGGCGTCAACCGCGAAACGATCCGATTATCCCGTAATACGGCAGGCTCACCGTGTGCTGATCAGGATCGTCGGTGGTGATCGCGACCTGCCCGCGCAAGGCCCCATCGGGCGTGTTCGGCTGTAGCGCCAGAGTAACCTTATATTCCTTACCCGGCGTGATCGGTTCCACCGTTGCACTCACACTTCCGTTCGAACTGCTGACTCCAATCACTCGCATCGCGCGCCCGCCCGCATTGACCAACCGCGCCATCCGGAGCGTCCCCTGATGATGCGGAACGATACCGAACGACACCTGCGGCGGCTTCACCGTGATGTCCCCCTGCACCGTCCCGAAAACCGTGATATCGACCGGGGCGCGGCTGGTCGCGACCTTGATCGTGTCGTCGAACGGCCCGAGCGGCATCGTCTTGAGCAACGCAATCGTCAGCTCCGCACCCGGTTTGCCATCGTTGCGCGCCACCGCCTCGACCTTGATATTCGGGCTCGCGTTGGTGGTCGATTGTACTTTGAAGGCCGCGGCATTCTTGGAGTCCTTCTGCGAGCCCGCCGCCTGCTCCGCGACCAGATCCGTCAACAGGACCTGCCGCATCTGCGCCGTCCCATGTTTCACATCGCCGAAGGCCACCTGTGCAGGCGCCGCCTCCACCTGCACCTTCACGTCACCCTTGATCGTAAGGACAATCTGCTGCGCCTTCGGATCGTTGGTGTAAACCGTAATCGTGCGGGTCGCCGGGCCCTTGTCGAAGCGCGTATCGAACGATACCCCGATGTCCGATTCCTCGCCCGGCGCGACCGCGTTTTTGGTCGGCTTTGCCGCGGTGCATCCGCATGAGGTCTGCACGCCTTTGATCAGCAGCGTGCCGGTGCCCGCATTGCGAATCTTGAAGACATGAGCGACCGAATCGGCGTTGAGCACACTGCCGAAGTCATAGATCTTTTCGCTCGCCTCAGCCTTCGGCGTCCCGCCCGCGGTCGGACCAGCGATCGCCTGTAGGCTGTTGGGTCCATTGTCCGATGACACGCCGCCCGACGACGGCTCGAGATTGAGACCACCCGCACCAAGCCCGGACGATTGCGCCGCGGCTGTACTCGCCAGGCCCAACCCCAGCAAGGCTACCACGACCGCGGCCATTACTCCGGCACCGAGCCGCATCCGCGACGCATCCAGGGCGCTCGTCACCTCATTGCGCATAGCCGAAGCAACAGACTGCATGTCCTTCCTGTAGATACTTTTCACGACGCCTTCGCCGCAGCGTGATCGATCGCCTCAGGCGCCGCCGGCGATGATTCATAGCGTTTGAGAAAATCGGTAGCGAACTCACCGCGCTGGAAGTCTGCATCGTCGAGAATTTTCAGATGAAGCGGGATATTCGTGCTAATCCCGTCGATTACATATTCGCGCAACGCCGCTTTCGCTCGCACAATCGCGAGACTCCGCGTGTCTGAATGAGCGATCAGCTTCGCGATCAATGGATCGTAATGCACCGGGACGCGATAGCCGTCGTACAGCGCTGTCTCCACGCGCACGCCGAGTCCTCCCGGCGAATGGTGATTAGTCACCACTCCAGGCGACGGCAGGTGGGTGCGGGGATCCTCGGCGTATATCCGGCATTCGATCGCCGCGCCCGCGAACTGGATTTGGCGCTGCTTCAAGGCCAGCGGCTCGCCCGCCGCGATTCGGATACTCTCCTTCACGAGGTCGGTCGAGGTCACCATCTCGGTCACGCCATGCTCGACCTGGATCCGCGTGTTCATCTCGATAAAGTGAAACTGGCCGTCGGCTGCGAGCAGAAATTCCACCGTGCCGACGTTGGAGTAGCCCACCACTTCGGCCGCGCGCACCGCCGCCTTGCCCATTTTCTCGCGCAGCCGCTTGGTCATGATCGGACAGGGCGCCTCTTCGAGTACCTTCTGATGGCGTCGCTGGATCGAGCAATCGCGCTCGCCCAGGTGAATCACGTCGCGATTGTTATCGGCCAAGATCTGGAACTCGACGTGGCGAGCGCGCTCGAGATATTTCTCCAGGTACATCGTGCGCGAGCCGAACGCCGCTTCGCTCTCGGCGCGGGCCAGCGGAAATAATCGCGCGAGCTCGTGCGCGTCGCGCACCACCCGCATCCCCTTGCCGCCACCGCCCGCCGCGGCCTTGATTAGCACCGGGTAGCCGAGCCGCTTAGCGTCGGCCTGCGCATCCTTGAGTTCAGTGACGCCGGTCCCTTCGCTCCCCGGCAAAATCGGGACCCCGGCCCGCTGCATGATTCGGCGCGCTCGCGGCTTGTCGCCCATCAACCGGATATGCCGCGCGCGCGGACCCACGAAATTCACCCCCGATCGCCGGCAGGCCTCGGCAAAATCCCCGTTCTCCGAGAGAAACCCGTAACCCGGATGCACCGCGTCGGCGCCGTAAGTCAGCACCGTACTTATGATCGAAGGGATATTGAGGTAGCTATCCTCGGCCGCCGCCGGTCCGATACACACCGCCTCGTCCGCCATGCGCACATGCAGCGCGTCCTTGTCCGCGGTCGAGTAAATCGCGATGGTGTTGATTCCGAGCTCTCGGCACGCGCGGATTATTCGAATCGCGATCGTTCCACGATTCGCCACCAATAGTTTCTTGAACATTGTCAGTTTCTCACCCGGCGAACTGGCTCACCGCAGCCCATCCCTTTACTTTTGCCGGCACCCTTACCTATCGGTGCCCGACTCCCCTCTTCTTTAGGCTGCGCGACTGGAGATATAGGCAGTACCTTAAACGCATTGAAAAGTGGTGGTGGTTTCTCAATTCGCTCGCTCTCTTTGAAACAACCCTAACCCAACTCAAGGATCATCAATGGCTGACCGTACTCGATCGGCTGTCCGTTCTCGCACAGGATTCGCACGACCCGCCCGCCCGCATTGGCCTCGATCTCGTTCATCATCTTCATCGCCTCTATAATGCACAGCGTCTGGCCCTTGCGCACCGAATCGCCTTCCTCGACAAATGGATTTGAGTCGGGTGAAGCTGCACGGAAGAAGGTTCCGACCATTGGGCTCGTTACCAGTTTCTGATTTTCCGCCACTGCTGGAGGCTCCGTATCGCGAGCGCCATTACCCGCGGCGCCCCCAGATTTTTCAGGTACCCGTGATGCCTGGGACACGATCGCTTTCGACGCGATCTTCCGCGTCGCCGGCGCGACGGCAACCGGTGGTGCCTCAACTGCGCTCGCTGCGACGCCTGCCCGCACCAGCCGCACCTTGCCCTTCTTGTCCTCGATCTCGAGCTCGATCAGTCCGAAATCCTGCATCAAAGCGAGCAGAGTTCTTATTTCCCTGACTTCCATTCGCCAATTTCCATCAATTCCCTTCCATCAATCCTGATCCCATTTCGTGGTATCGGAATCATTCCACTGGTCTCGATGATCGTTCGCCCTCTTCGTTCCCGCTGGACTTAATCACTCATCCGAGCATGTGAGCGTCATCGCTAAAACACCCTTCTCGATTAGGAAAGGGGGTTGCGGTCAGGTTAATTTTGCTGCCGCGCCCGCCATTCGTGAGGCCTCAATCAGATTGCGCGCCGCTCGCAACGCGAGCATGTACCCCTCCGCGCCAAAGCCCATTATTCGTCCAACCGCCACATCGGCGATAGTCGAGTGATGACGAAAAGGCTCACGTTTATAGACGTTTGACAGATGTACTTCGATACAGGCGACTCCGACCGCCAGGATCACATCGCGAATCGCGACACTGGTATGAGTGTATGCCGCGGGATTGATAATCAGCACGTCGAACCGGCCGCGCGCCGCCTGGATTCGATCGACAATCGAACCCTCGCTGTTGGATTGGAAAGTCTCGACTTCGATCCCCAATTCCCGCCCCAATACGTTGAGCTGGCTGTCGATCTGGCTGAGTGTCGTGATGCCATAAAGTGCAGGTTCGCGCTCGCCCAGCAGATTCAGATTCGGCCCATGAACCACCAGCGCAGCTGGCTTGCCCCCGCGCGAGTCCGGTTCCCGTCTTGTTCCTGATTTTGTCCGCGATGCCATTCCGTATGTTCTCTCGCGGCAATTGAATCCTACCAATTGCGCCGTTTCAAGCCGTGTCCCGCAGAGCTTTCCACCGCAGCTAATCCGCAACCGACTGCATTTCCAGCGTTCGGCAAGTCCCTCTGTGGACCGTCCTTCGCATCGTCACCATTCGCAGAGCTGGACTGTAGTATTACAGAATCGATGCCTTGGGCCGTTGGCAATTCAAATTGGAAAGATGCAAGAATCGCGAGACAATTCATCCAGCATTCTTGACGGAGGTATTCTATGAAGTTCGGCCTGCTCTATGAAATGGAAACGCCGCGCCCGTGGCACGAGAAGAGCGAATACAACATCTACTGGGAAGCACTCGCCCAGATTGAACTCGCTGACCGCATCGGGATGGATTACGTCTGGGAGGTCGAGCATCACTTCCTTGAGGAATACTCCCATAGCTCGGCGCCCGAGGTCTTTTACGGCGCCGTCAGCCAGCGCACCAAGAACATCCGTATCGCCCACGGTGTGCGACTACTGCCCTTCAAGTTCAACAATCCGATTAAAGTCGCGGAGCAGGCCGCCGTACTCGACATCATGAGCAATGGCCGGATGGAACTCGGCACCGGCCGTTCCACCACCGCGCAGGAACTAGACGGCTTCAGCGTCGATTACGATCGCACCCGGGCGGAAGTTCGCGAAGCTCTGGAAATCATCGTCAAAGCCTGGACCGAGGAGATCCTGGAATTCGACGGCAAGCTGATCAAGATTCCGCCCCGGCGCGTGGTACCCAAGCCGATTCAGAAGCCGCATCCGCCCATGTGGATGGCGTGTACGGCGCCCGAAAGCTACGAGATGGCTGGCGATCGCGGTCTGGGCGTCCTCAGTTTCAACTTCAACTGGGAGCAGGTCCAGAAGTCGATGGAGTCATATCGCAAAGCCTGCACCAATCGCAGTGACCTGATTCCCAAGGTCCCCAACGAACACTTCGCGGCGGTTGCGGTTTGTCATGTCTGCGAGAACAAAGAAGACGAGGAGATCGGGCTTGCTGGTGCCCGCTGGTTCTTCAAGAACGTCGCCAAACTGTTTGAACCGTTGATGGCCAAAAATGAGTTGTATTCTTACGAATATATCCGCAACGTCTTCGCTCTCGAACAGAATCCGGCCGAAGCCACCGACGCGCAGTTGAAGGATCACGACATGATTGTCGTGGGCAATCCGGACTACGTTAATCGCAAGCTCGAAACCTTCCAGAAGGCCGGCGTCAACCAGGTGATCTTCTTCAAACAGGCCGGCCAGATCCCCCATCAGAACATCATGCGGTCGCTGCGCTTGATTGGTCAGCACGTGCTGCCTTACTACAACCCGCATCGCACCATCGCGGCTGACGAGCTGTCGCTCGCCGCCGCCGGCCGCTAACCGGCTTCGCTTTCCCGCGATGGGGGTTGAGCACTCCGTGCTCAACCCCCACCCCACCTGCACACCCGGCTGCCAGCCGGCGCTTCCAAGGAGAGGGCGCTCCGCCCTATCCTCCATTGATTTCCCACGTCGCCTGTGGCTGAGGCTGCAACTCCTCGCCCTGTGCACCTCCGCCTTTGGCCGTCGCTGAGCGTATGCGCACTGCGCCCGGCGGCAGCTTCCGCTCACTGCCGCTTGCTGCTGCGTGGCGGGCTGGAGGAGAGCGCGCAGCGCTCTCCTCCAGCCCGCCAACCCCAGCCCGCGAACCCCTGTCCAGCCACAACTCACGCCCTCAAAAAACTCGACATTTGCCCAAGCCAATGCCATACCAAGGCCAGATCATTTCCGAAATTAATTATGAACGAGGGGAACTATGGCAACTTCTCCACCACAGACGCCAACCGCCGATAAGCGGTCGGTCGAACAATTTGACGCGATTATTATCGGCGCCGGGGTTACCGGCCTTTATCAGCTTTACCGTCTGCGCGAACTCGGAATCTCGGTACGGCTTTACGACGACGGCGACGGCGTGGGAGGCACCTGGTTTTGGAATCGCTACCCGGGCGCGCGCTTCGATTCCGAGAGTTACACCTACGGCTATTCGTTCTCGAAGGAACTTCTCGAGGAATGGGATTGGAAGGAACATTTTTCCGGCCAGCCTGAGAACGAGCGCTACCTCAATTTTTTCGCCGATAAATTCAACCTGCGCCCGGACATCCAGCTCAAGGCCCGGGTCACCTCCGCAATCTATGACGAGCAGGCGAATCGATGGGACGTCCATTTCCAGGATGGGCGCCATGCGCGAGCGCAATTTCTAATTGGGGCGGTCGGGATCCTGTCCGCGCACTATTTGCCTGAGATTCCCGGCGTCGAGAGCTTCAAGGGCACCTCGTTTCACACCGGCCGCTGGCCCAAGGAAAAGGTGGACTTCACCGGCAAGCGTGTAGGCGTCATCGGCACGGGTGCCACCGCCGTCCAGCTCATCACGGAAATCGCCAAGGAATGCGGCCATCTCACGGTCTTCCAGCGCACCGCGAATTACTGTGCGCCATTGCGCAATTCCACGATCGACGCCGAGACCCAGGCGAAGATCAAGGCCAGCTACGACGAAATTTTCAAAAAGTGCAACGAATCCACTGCCGCGTTTATGTACGACTTCGATCCGCGGTCGGTCTTCGATGTTTCTCCGGAAGAGCGGGTGGCGCGGTTCGAGGAGTTGTGGGCACAACCGGGCTTCGCCAAGTGGCTGAACAACTTCCGCGACATCATGACCAATCCGGAGGCCAACGAGATCTTCGCCGAATTCGTCCGCAACAAAATCCGCGAGCGCGTCAAGAATAAGGAAGTCGCGGAATTGCTGGCGCCCAAGGACCATCCGTTTGGCGCCAAGCGAATCCCGCTGGAGAGCGGATATTACGAGCAGTTCAACCGCGACAACGTCAAACTCGTCAATCTCAAAGAGACGCCGATCGAGCGCTTCACCCCCAAAGGAATCAAGACCAGTGACCAAGAGTACGAATTTGACGTCATCATCTTTGCTACGGGTTTTGACGCCGTTACCGGGGCGTTGACCCGAATCGATATCCGCGGCGAAGGCGGGAAGTCGTTCAAAGAAAAATGGGCCGATGGTCCGCGTAGTTACCTTGGACTCCAGACCGCCGGCTTTCCGAATTTTTTCATCGCCAATAGCGCCGCGTTCTGTAACTTCCCCAGATGTGCCGAGATGGTTGTCGAATGGATTACCGATTGCATCGCTCATGTTCGCAAGAAGGGCTTTGAGCGCATTGCACCCACAGTGCAAGCGGAAGACGCTTGGGTCGAGCACTCCAACTCGTTGGTCGAAGGCTCGATAATTACCAAGGGCAACTCCTGGTTCATTGGGGCGAATATTCCAGGCAAGAAACGCGTCTTCCTCCTCTATGCGAACACGGCTCCAAACTATCGTAAGAAGTGCGCGGAAGTAGCCGCCAACGATTACGAAGGATTCACCCTCGCATAAATTGATCTGACCCTCCGTACGATACGGGCAGGCGGCGGCTCATCAACGGGCCGCCTGCCCTTCCAAAGACCCCACGCCTTCCTTTTCGGTCGGCCCGCGTCGCCCGCGACTAACGTCGCGATGCGGTCCGACGCCCTAGGGAAGCTCTGCACAAATCGGGCGCGCCGATTAAGAATGTAATTTATACGCACCTCGCAGACTCGTTCGATCGGCTCGGAGGGGTGTCTGGCGACGCTCAAAGTTGGTGGTTTGCAGGCCTCCAAATCGGGAAAGTGTAGGAAAGTGCTAGGAGAAATGTAGTTTGTTTTGTAAAAAAACTTTGCAGCTCTTCGGCTCCCCTTATCGTGGCCCGTCGTTCCCGCAGCACATATATCTTAAACAGCATACTCGCTTCGAGCGAATCGGCGCGGCGCGAAAGAGGGAAACTTGTGCAGAGCTTCCCTAGTTGCGCCGCTAAGTCCCCGTCGCTGCCTAATGCGATTCTAAGTTGACAGCAATCGCAATCTTCGTCCAAGCTGGCATTCGTCCCGGTTCTTCGCCCAAGCGGCCGCGGAGGGAACTTCGATGGTGCAAATCGGCAATCACCTTAAGATGAACGTTGCGCATAGCCTGCGCCACCGCACGCGCGACTTCTACGCCGGCCTCCTCCAATGCAAGCGGGTCGCGAGCCCAAGCGACGCACTCGACCTCTACGAATTCGACGGCGGCTTCATTCTCGGTCTCTTCTTCGTCGATCCAGCCGAAACCCTGACCAACGCCCAGTACCTCAACGGCATGTGGATGGAGCTCAAGGTCGACAACCCAGCCGCCTGGAAAATCCGCCTCCAGGCGTTCGGTGTCACTCCAGTCGATTTTCCCGATCCGACGCGCTTCTTCTTCGCCGCGCCCGGCGGCCAGGTCTTTCGCCTCGCCCCGCTCGACGGCGGCCTCTAACTCTTCGCCGCACTATTCTGCGAGCTGCGCGCAATTATCCACTACGCGATCGCTGGCGGTCGTGCAGGAGCTTCAAATACTCCGACAGATACTCAGGCTAACGGACTGACTGCGAAGGAGGTCTGATTCAATCTCGACCATCAAAGAAGTAACCTACGGCACGCCATCGACGCCCACGCTCGATAGTCAGATCGCGATGAGCAAGGTCGCCGTCCCACCGACTCAAAATGGAGGACTGAACGGACAGTTCCCGCACTACGTGGCTGTCACTGAGCCATCGAATTGCATGACACCTAAATGACCGGATGAGGCGATGGCGGCTGCCGAAAGGCCCTTCCGGCAGCCGCCGCTTTTCGCTCACAAATGAAGGAGAAAAGAGGCCCGTATAACGGTTGAAATTAGAGACGGGACGGCGGGTGTGGTCCTCTGAAATCAGGAGGTGACCGTGAAGGTCAGGGACGGGAAGTAGCGAGGAGCAGTTCCGACAGGAGCTACGTCAGGCGGGGGTGGACAGAAGGTCGGGAATATCTGCTCTGAGCAGTCATCAGCGAGGCGATGGTTCTACGTTTGGAAAAAAACTATAGTGAGCCGGCGCTGAGTTATCTGTGTTTGAGACCAATCCAACGGACTCTTTTTGCTTCAGCGGGAAGTCGATGACCGGGCGGCAGACCTGATTTCCCAAGTCTCCTTGAGCGCATGATAGACAAAACGCGGTCCATCGATGAGGTCCCGCCGCCACAATTTCTTCGGTTCATGGCTCAACCGCCATAGCCATTCGAGCCCTGCATTGCCCATCCATTGCGGCGCACGTTTGATGGTTCCGCTGACCAAGCTGAATGCGGCGCCGACAGCTACCACGACCGGAACCTTGAGCTCCTGCATATGAGAGTGAATCCACTGCTCTTGTTTCGGTAGTCCCAGACCAACCCACAAAACATCGGGTTTGGCGTCATTGATCATCTGCATCACCGATTCATCTTCGGGCACGGTTAATGGCCGAAACGGCGGTGAATACGCCCCCACTAACTTGTGTCCGGGAGATTCCACGGCCAACCGATGCTGCAACGCTTCGAGCGTGGCTTCAGTATCACCATAGAAGAAACTGCGGTAACGATTGGATCTGATGAACTCCCTCATCAGGTCGGGGCCCGCAACGCGTTCAGGAAGCGGATCGCCGCGCAGACGAGAAAGCCATACGGGCGCGATTCCGTCCGGGCAAAACAGATCGCTCGAATTGATAATGTCGCGAAATGCTCTATCCTGATGGGCGACCCAAATACCGTGGAAGCCGGTCGCAACGATAAAGCGGCAACGGTCGCCGGGCTGCTGGATCCAGTGTTCCAGCTTGGCGAGGGCTTGCGACAAGGTTACTCTACTCACCTCAGAACCAAGTATAGTAACTCGATCTGTATACATTCGGCCCCCTATTGCGAACCTGCAGAAGCCACTACTTGGGCGTCAAGAGTTTGTAATTCCGCCAACATGTAGCATACATCGCCAGCCGGGAACGAGAGCGGCTCGGCATCTCTCTCGGGATGTGGAGGGAATTGAAGACTGAATTCGTGAAACGCTCCGGAACGTTCACCGATGATGTTCGCAATTGTGGACGCGCCCCTGCCGGGTCGCTCGAAGGATCGGTTGGCTTATGCGCTCGCCTGTACCATCCCAGCATTAGCCACTTGTTGTGCAATCCATTCGTAGGTGGTGCGAATGCCCGTCTCAAGCGATTGCTGCGGAGCCCAGCCCAACTTCGCCCGAATCAGCCGGTTGTCCGAGGTTCTGCCGCGCACTCCCAAAGGCCCCGGGATATGTCTGAGACGCAGGCGCTTGCCGGCGATCTGCGTGATCATATGCGCGAGTTCGTCGATGCTGACCATCTCTTCGGAACCGATGTTCACAGGTCCGGCAAAGTTCGACTCAACCAGCCGCCGGATGCCTTCGATGCATTCGTCGATATATAGAAAAGAACGGGTTTGGCGGCCATCGCCCCAAATTTCGATTGTTCCACCATCCGAAGCCTGTGCCACTTTCCGACACAGAGCGGCGGGCGCTTTTTCCCGTCCCCCGTCCCAAGTGCCTTCCGGACCGAAGATATTGTGAAAACGCGCGATGCGGACGTCGATTCCGGTATTGCGCCGGTAGGCGAGGTAGAGTCGCTCGCTGAAAAGCTTTTCCCAGCCGTATTCGCTGTCGGGGGCGGCGGGATATGCCGAATCTTCCGCGCAGTTCGGATTCGCGGGATCTTCCTGATTGTGTGCCGGATAAATGCACGCCGATGACGAGTAGAAGACGCGGCGCACGCCCTGCTCGACCACCGCATGGAGCATGTTCAAATTGATGAGCGCAGAACTATGCATAATCGTAGCGTCGTGTTCGCCGGTGAAAATGTACCCGGCGCCGCCCATCTCCGCGGCAAGCTGGTAGACATCCTCGACTCCTGCCACCGCCTTGCGGCACAAAACCGGATCGCGGAGGGCGCCTATGATGAATTCATCCGCAAGCGTCGGAGCGAATTCGGGATGCTTGAGGTCAACTCCACGCACCCAGAAGCCTTCGCTTTTGAGCCGCTTGACGAGGTGTGATCCGATGAATCCTCCGGCGCCGCATACCAACGCCTTCCGGATATGATCCGACATCTTCAATCTCTCCCCTTGATTCTACGAACTTGTTAATTAGCGAGATGAACTGCTTCAGGAAGCGCAGGAGCGGTCTGAACCTGCCGTAAATATACAGTTCGAGGTGTTGCGGCAGTGGCTCTCATCCGGCGATCGAGTTCGCCCAGATAAACCATTGCGGGTAGCTGTATCAAGAGATCCACGCTGAACAGTGCCGCGCAGTTCTCCGGATAGCTGCGCATCGTCAGGAACGCGAGAACACCAGCCACCTGGAGCAAAGTGGTCCGTTCAATACGCGTCATTAGATGGCGGCGGCGCAGTGCCCGGACCAGGAAAACCCATGAAACCACAAGTCCGCCGACGAACCCAGTCCCACCCAGGAAACCGCCGCAGAGGAGCGCATAGAGGACCGCGTTCTGTGCGTTCCCAACAATAGTTAGAACTCGTCGATCCGCTTGTGGACCATATCCTATGAATGGCGCAGCTTTGATGAGTTGCCATGATTCATGAAAGATCAGGGACCGGCCGGACATGGATGCGAGTTCCTGACCCTGCTCTCCTCGGGTCGAATACAACAACAAACGATGAACTGTACTCTCGGGAACAAAGCCAACCACATACACTGCGACAACAATAAGGGCAATCATGATGGCCACGCGCCGCTGCTTTCCCTCCGCGAAAACCATCACAAAGCTCAGTGCGAAGGCTAAAGAGAAGAGTGAGCCGCGCGACTGCATTACCCACACCAAATATACCGCCGGCACAAATACCGCCAACGACAGGATCCGATAGACACCTTGCGTATTCCAGAACGAGACGAACACAATTATCGCGGGGATAGCCGCAAGTCGCGAAATTCCCGACGATCGCACCATCGCCACTCCCCCCACCGTCGGCATCCTGCTACTCACACCGTAGCCGCTCAACCCTGTCGAGGTTTGTTCGACTAGCTGACCGCGTGCGACCCAGAGCACGGTTATCAATACAATGGAACTGCACACCCAGGTCAAACGGTTGAGGTCGCCCGCCCGCTCTAGCGTTGACGATTGCCTCATGTATATTTCCGCCGCACCGAAGGCACTCAAGTAGGCGAAACCCCAGTATGCGTACTCGAACCACGGCTCCGCGTAAGCGCTCGCGATGAGGCATATTATTCCATAGTAAAGCCAGAGCGCCTCGGGCAAGGTGAAGCTGCGTATCAAGTGTTGCTTTCGGAGGAGAATATGAAGGAACCAGGCTATCAGAACGATGAGCGGGAAGGCGGCTCTTATACCGTTGAATAACCCTGTCCAGCTTCCTTGGATAGCTTCGAGGTCTATGTTTTCCGGACCGGTATTGATTCCTACCCACAGGAGCAGCCAGCACAAGCCGCCCAAGCCCAGCGTGTTGACGCTGAGAAAGCGTCGGAAGTCCGCTAAACTATATGTCCATTCAGCGTCAGGAATGAGTCGATGCCTCGATCGCGGTCGTCATTTTAGAACCATTTTTCTCCTCCGTGGCACGAAGCACCCGATCGTAGACTAGATCGATCGCCTTCGTTTTCGCTTCCCAGGAATAATCCCGAGCTCTCAGCAAGGCCCCCTCGCTCAGTCGGCGGCGCATCGTCTCGTCGCTAGCTAATGCAGAAATTGTACTGCTAAGCCCCGTCTCGAACTCGCTCACGCGCCGGATCGGGATCTTAATACCGCAGCGTTCATTCACCACATCCGCAAAGCCGCAATGATCCGGACATACGACGGGCACTCCATTGGCCAGCGCTTCAAGAATAACAGTGGAGGTGAGGTCCTTGAGACTTGTCGTGACGAACAGATGCGCTGATTTGAGACCCGCGAGCGCATCGGCACGCGATACCTGGCCGTGCCATACCAGTCGCGAGCCCAAGTTCAATCTGTCGGCGAGTCGCTTCCAAGCGACCTTGCACGAACCGTCGCCGTAGATATCAAGCCGCCAATCAGTGGTATCTCCTAAGCTCGCGAGTGCGTGCAGCAGAAGGTGTAAGGCCTTGCCGGGCAGCAGCCGGCCGCTCCACGCCAGTCGTAATGGCTCTCCAGGCCGGCGCAATGGAGATTTATCGGCGGCTTCCGGCGGCAGTCCGACCTCACAGATTATTTCCGAGTTCACCCCGTACCAGCGCCGGATTTCGCGGCGGATGGAACCGGTTGCCGCAATTACACCGGGACCCGCAGCGGCGAACGCCTTGCGCGGTTGCCGAAGGAAGCGGCGGTGCATCGAATTCACGGCATTACGTGAGCCGTAATACATAGCACCGCGCAAACCCATTGTGGGTAGTAACTGCCATGGCGTGTTCTCGAGCCCGCCGATTGGTCCCCAAACAAATGGAATATCAAGCTTCCAGAGCTGCCCCGGAAAGCGAAATCCCACGTATGTAATCTGATGGGCCAAGTCAAAATCTATTTCTCGACTAAGGTGCTCACTCAACGCGAACGCACCCCTCAACCAAGATCGATACGCCCAGTTCATGACGGGCTTGACGATGGAGTTTTCGACCCTGATCCAAGTGGGCGTCGGTCGATAATGCCATGGCTTCTCTTCGACGTAAGCAAAATGGATGCGATCGCGCTTTTCGGGTTGGCGGTGCAAGGCTTGCTCGAGATCGCGCCGATGATGGCTGGCAGTAAGAACCCATACTTCGTGATTTTGGGCGATAGCGTTCACCCACCCCCATCCCACACCTTCTTCCGAACCGTGAAACGGATTACACGCGTACGCGCAAGCGAGGATTTTCATTCTCAGTTTGGATTAACGAATAGAGCCAGTGGGTGATTTGCCAAATGCGGAAACATTGCCGTTCTTCACGGCTGTGCAGAGCATCGATTTCCATATAAGCGGTAGCCTGCCCGCGTGCCAGAAGCCTTTTGGCTCAAAGCCCGCCTGCTTCAGCATCTTTTCGAGAGTGCGCTGCGAAAAGAACTTTATGTGGCCGCATGTCCAGTCAACCGCGTGATGGCGATCCCAACCGTCGACCAGGCTTAATCCGAGATTCTTGAGATATCCATGGTATGGACACGAAAGTAGCAAGACCCCATTTTGCCGCAGATGGCGATACATATTTTCCAGAAACCGGAGGGGAGCAAAGAGATGTTCTATGACTTCGGCGCTTATGATCAAGTCCCAACCTTCATTCGGGGTCAGGTCTGCCAGGTCGTCGTAAACTGAATGAGTCTCGAAGCGTACACCGGGATAGGTTTGGCGTGCGAGACGTATTCCTTCGTGTGATGCGTCAATTCCAGTCACGCGATGCCCAAGCTCGGCGAGTTGAGCGGCGATGAAGCCAGGCCCGCAGCCTGCGTCCAGTACGTCGAGCTGTTTTTTCTCTGGCAAGCCTCGTTCAATCGCTTTCCAACAGTAAACATGATGAGACTGCTGGCCACCATGATCCCATAGATATTCGCTTTCTAATTGAGCAGGGGCAGGGCTTTCTCTTTTCATGAAACTAGTAGGTCTCCGCGAAATGTCGGGCGGCCGCCATTCGACATTGACTCTCAAGACCTTACGATTTGAGCAACTCGGATCATGTATGAATCAAGGTGAGATCAGCTCAGATTCGATTACGGAACGCAGATCCATCGATTGCTCAGTCCATGTACCCATGATCCAGTCTTGGCCGCGCTTGAGCTGCAGTCAGCAGGAGGAGTCACCGGAGGGTCGCAATTCGGACAGTAAAAGCTGCCGCCATTCACTACCGGTGCGGGTAGCGGCCACCTGATGCCGCGGCTGATCATCATCCCAGCTAATTCCAGGTCGCCGCTCGTGTTGCGCGCCGGCATTCTATACGAGGAAGTGGATTGCCCCGTGTCACTAAAGATCAACATGGACTCTGAAGGTCCAGTTAATTTTGGCCGCTGAAACGTCGCCAGTGCCGTACCCGTGCTGCCCTTAAGTATGTCCCATGACCAGCAACCATCGACCGGTCGCCAGCTTATTTGGTTGTAGTTGGCAGCACTGAGCGTAGAATTGCCAGTCGAAATGTAACCAGCCGACGATGGTTGTGTGGAGCCGCCGTTCCTATCATGGCAGACAAGATAGTAACTATATGATGTCGTTCCGCTGGTACCTTTGGGGTTCACGTCCGGAGCGCCGGGATTGGCAATCATCGCAGTCGTCATCAGTCCAGCGATCTTTGCTCCAGAGTGAAGAATGGCCTCGCCAACTTCCATTGGCGCATGACCAGACAAACCATATTGGGGAGTAAACACGCCACCACTCCAGCGCAATTCAAGGGCACTGCCAGGCTCGATCCCGTCGCTGAGGAGTTTGAATCCGTTGCTAGGGCTCAGACCGAAATAAAGTCCCTTCTGAACCACTTCATAGTACGGCCAAATCCCATCTGTACCGCCACCGCCTCCTGTCTGATGAATGTAATTGGTGATATTACCAGAGTTGTCCACAACACTTCCGCGTTCAAAAAGACCACCACTACCTACAATTGAGTTGTATGTCGCTCCGCGATCGATCAGAATCGGCCCGGCGGCCTCTATATATGGATTCACGATGGCGTTGCCGATTGGATTATATACATTCTTTTCAAGTGCTATTGAATATTTAGCTTTGCTTTCTATATCCAATGAATAAATCTGATTAGATCCGGCGCCGTCAATATCCAGACCAATTCCAGTAGCATTATTGGCCTGCACCGTGCCCCCAAAGATTTGGTTCTGATTGGCTGTCTCGCTAAGCCAGCCACCCCGGCTCCGGCCAGACGCAGACACCCTGATTATCTGGTTGTAACAAGAACAAGTGGCCGTTCCGCCGAATTTCCATCCGTTGTCAGATCCATTAGTGCTGACCCTTTCCAACGTTGACACCAGCGCATATGTCATATCGATACCGATGCTACCCGCACTCCCATCGCCGATTATGGAAAAATCGTGCAGGAAGACACCATAAATTCCGGTAGTTTGGAGCGAACCTCCATAAGTGAAGCCGGCGCCGGACCCTGTATATGTAATAGTCGTACCTGCGTTGCCTGGGACGTTCAGGCCTAGACCACCTACTTCGGTGTTGGGAAAATAGAGAATTTTATGGGCGCCAAGCGGATAGGTACACGTCCCGAGCTTCAGCCGAATGGTCTTTTTGTCGCTACCCAAAACGACATTGGTATCAGCAGCGGCCAGCGTTCGCCCGAGACACAACCCCTCGGCATCAACGGTTCCTCCGGTCGTTGGAAGTGCGGCAGCAGCCGCGTTTACCTTTTCAGCCCAAGTCGCACCCTCGTAACGCGCCGCGTTCCCAAAATCATTGCCTTGGAATCCCAACGCAGGAGCTTGAGGCATGACAGCACACACTACGAAAAATGACAGCACTATAATCCACAGTTTCATTAATCAGTATGAAGGTTCGACGGCAGCTGACGCACCGACGTTTGTTGGCTGCAGGTTCGGACTATGTGGGTACAGGGTGTGCTCAAAGTCGTTCAGTATTCTTCGCCAGGAAAAGTTCGCAATCGTTAAGGCCGCCCGCTCGCGCAAACCTGCGGCGAGCCCGGGATCCTCGAACAACTTCCCAAGGCACTGGACAAATTCATCCGTATTGCTGGCAAAAAGAATGTCCTTACCATGGATGAGTGAAAGGCCTTCAGCGGCCTTCTCAGTCGCCACGACAGGAATGCCGGCCGCCAGAGCTTCAAGAATCTTGAGCCGGGTTCCTGAGCCGGAGAAGATCGGTGCCACCGCGATTCCACAGGCTGCAACGAAGCTCGCAAAATCCTCATAGGCAATGGAGCCAACGTTCTTGAGCCACGGTTCGCAATACGGAGCGCCCCCGCCGGTGAGAGCCAAGGTCGCTGACGCGTAGCGCTGCCGCAGCGCGGGCATCATCGATCGGACCAGAAAGTCGATGGCCTCGCGATTCGGTCTATACGAGTAAAATCCGGCAAACAGCAGTGTGCGCTGATCGAGTCGGAAAGCCGCCTTCAGGCGCGTGACACCCTCAGAACCGACTCCGCCAAACCGTGCGGTGTCGACACCGTTCGGTAGCAGAACCGGTCTTACACCATAAAGACGAGCGAAGTGGTTCTGATCAACCTTTGAAACTGCCGTTGCTATATCGGCTTGCTTGACCAACTGCGCTTCGGCCCACCGGGTCAGCATCGCGATGGCACGACGGTGCCGTTGTGAGCGGAGCAGGTACTCGACGTTGTGCGAATGATAGATCACTCGAGCATGCGGCAACGCCCGACGAAGGTGCTGTAGGAGGAGCCAATGGTAGATAGCCCAAGAAGCGCCCTCGAGTACGATAGTCGGCGATTGCGTTCTAGTTATTTCTGCTGTCATCCGGCGGATCAACCTTGGAAGCCGGACGAGGCGCTGAGGCCGCGACTCAGTCGCACCCGCGAGAGTTACGATTCGCACGCTGTCATCGGTGACGAACCGCCGGTCGCGAGAGCCAAGCTGCAACAATAGACTGTCGCCAGGCCAGAACTTCGCCAGATTATAGCTGACGCTCGCTGCACCGCTAGCTGGCGGATAGGCCTCATAGAAGGAAATAATCGCCGCCCGCCTGCTGACTTGCGCGTTTTCTCTCACGTTCACGAGGTCATGGTGGGAAGGGCCAGAGCGTCATCGCGTGGCACAGATACGGGCAAAATCAGCGCGTTCGATCGGTTTCCTAGCCAGCCGATTCCAGCGAGCATTGCGAGAAACGGCACCGCAGGAACGCGGAAGCGCGCATGTGCGGCTGGACTCGCGGCGCATGCGAGCATCACCAAAGCCGCCGCCAACGGCATCAACATACAAGCCGCCTCTGTTTTGGACTTCCAATTAGTGTGCAGCAACCCACGTACCACGCCTGTCCAAACGAAAAGGTTCACCATGAGTTGCAGCATGACGAGAATTGCCAAAGTCGGGGATTTCATCGTGCGCCGTATTCGCGTGAGAATATCGAACGATGGCGCAAGTCCAAGCGGTCCTCCACCATTCGTGCCTATCAGGTCGTTCAATTCATTTCGGTCGGGTACGGTCGCTACCAAAATCAGACCACGAATAGTAACGATAAGCGTGGCGATAGGGTATCGTTTAAAGATTTGAAAACTCTTTAATATCATCTCATGCGCCGGATTGACAGGTACGGCGAAGGGCGGTCCTTGCCAACCGATTTCGTGCGCCAATTCAGACGATGCTTCTTCAAAGGGAAGGTGCTTGGCATAAGCCAGCACCCCTGCGGCATTGTAGTAGAATAATGTAACAGCCGAGTCGGAGCTGGGAGCCGATAGCCCCGCGACCCGCTCGTTCCTCACGGTCCAGGCCAGCATAGCCGCGGTCGGAATTGCAAACGCCAATAGTCCGAATGCCAAAGCACGGTGCCAACTTGTGCGTCTAATCCACAAAAATGGAATCGCCGTAAACACTGGCAGGAATAACCCGGTAGGCCGAATCATAGCTGCAGCCGCAAGCAGACCGGCGGCAACAATGGCCTTTGCATTAGTTGTCGTGCTTGAATCGTTCGCGATAATCGCAGACAGCTGTAACAGAATCGCTCCGGTGAATAGAAACTGGAAAAGAGCTTCTGACATTATCATTCCACCATAAACGATAGATGGTATGTCTATTGCCAAAAGCAACGCTCCCATCAGTCCGGGGCCAATACCCCAACGTACAGAGACAAAGTACCCAAGCCAAACGCAAAGGGCGGCTCCGAGAAACGCTTGGACCACCAGCACAGAGCGCAAACCTGGCATCAGCGCCAGAAAAAAAGGGTAGCCGGGTGGTCTCGACACGTCGGCGGTCCCACAATGACCGTTGACGAATCGCGCGAATCCGCAGCCATGTTGAATACCGCGTGCTAAAGGGATGTAGTCCACGGCATCCCAACCGGTCTGAAATGTGAGATCGCCTCGCGCAAGAGGTGCAAGGCGGATGAGGAGCGCAGCCATCCCGACCAGCAACAGCCCTGCGGTTTGACGCTGGCTTATCACAATGCGGTTTCAACCATCGCGCGGCTATTCCCGCAGGACGCCGAAGCAACAAATCTCATAACGATCCGCTGTATGTTCACCATGAACGAGTCCGTTGAGAATTGCTCAGCTTGATGGTGGAGGTGGCGAATCAGTACTGCGCGCGACACTTCGCCATCCAGTACAGCAGTTATCTTCTCAACGGCCTCATTGTCGTTGTGGTAGAGCAGGGCTTCATGGTTGACGATCTCGGCCGGACCGCCTTCGGCGGGAGCAAAAGTAATGCACCCGGCCTTGACCATCTCCGCGACCCCAATGCCAAATGCTTCGCCCTCCCGTCCGTGGATTCCGTAGCGACAGTCTGCCAGTAATCGTGCCTTCTCCGCGCCTACCTTGCGTCCTTCCAGCAATACCCATTCACGATGAGAGTCGGCGAGGGCAGCGATTGATTTTGAGTAAAGAGATGAATCGAAATGACCAATGATTCTGATCCGCACATCGTGACCTCGACTTCGGACGGCACCAATGATTCGGATCATTCGTTCAATTCTCTTTTCGGGCGAAATCCGGCCGATGCACACAAAATCGTCGTAGCGACGTTCGTCGGGAACATCAGGAAACGCACATGAGACGGGCGGATAGACCACGAGTGCCGTTGCCCCGTGACGCTCGCGGAGCTTAGTAGCGGTCCATTGAGAATTTGCGACGATTAAATCTTCGCCGGAAAAGAGGTCGCGTCCTGACGGCGGAGAAATTGTTCTACAAAGTTGCAGGTAGTAACGACGCAGCCAACGCGCGCGATGAAACCAGCCGTGCACGCCGCCGGGAGGCGGGTCAAACTGGCGCCGCAAATCCTCATCCCAGGAAAAATCCGCTACACATTGGATAGCCGGCTTACCAAAGTCGCTCAGATTATATGCGCTTATTAGGATGTCATATTTAGAGGCAAGGTCTTTCAACGCACGACTTCCGAACGCCCCGCGCAATGCCGATGGTGCTTGTCTGCGGGCCAAAATCCGTGGCATCGGCAGCCTGCGAATTATTACATCCTCTGAACCGATTGTTGTGCCATAGAATAGGTTCAATTGAGCCAGATCGACAGGTCCCGCGGTCACCAGCGATACGGCAAAGTCATGCTTGAGCGCCTGCGCCGCCCACATCGCTTTGGCCTCCGAACCTCCGTTGCCACCCCCGAGCAGGCTGTGAATAATCGCGACTTTCTTCTTTGCCCTGTGAGTCATTCGATGAGCTTCAGCACGTGTCGCAGCGAATATTCGTCGCTCTTAATTCCAAAAGAAATCAATGGAGTACCCTCACCACTCCGTTATCTGGCTATTCCATTCGATTGGTCGCTAAGCCGCTCGGGAAAGGCAGGTTCTAAGTGCTTTTGCGCCACTACTAAAGGGTCATCCATGTCGATTCTGTAACGCTGGACCAAGGATGGGTCATCGAGCCGATACAAGTCAGTCGCGAAGCCCGCTTCCCCTAGCCGATCCAGATAATCACGCCCGTATTTTCGAAGATGTTCTTCTTCTCCGTAGATTTCAGATCGCTCAGAGGGACTGAGATCATCCCGTTCGTCCGTCATTTCGCAGTTCCACGCGATAGGTACAGGAAGGATTGCTAAACCTCCCGGCTTCGTCACCCTGAACAGTTCGGCGATCGCTTGCCGATCCGCTTTCACGTGCTCGAGCACATGAGAGCAAATTACCAAATCAAAAGCATCTGACTGAAAACAAGCTTCAGGTGCAGACATACATATGTCCGGCCTTACCGCCAACAAATCGACCATGGACACCATCAGGTCGGTCGAGATGTACGTTACATTTGGAATTGACGCTAACAAAGGCTGCAAACAGAATTCCGGACCAACGTGAAGAATTTTCCGCGGCTTCCGTCCAGTGAGAATATCCGTCCGGTCGCTCAGAAATAGATAAATCGCGCGATGGCGACCTAGGGACCGGCACACCGGGCACCATTCATTTTGCCTTCCATAGAAGCGCAAGAAAGAAAAGAACGTATGTTTGCAAATGGGGCATTCGACCGACGAGCCGAGCGATAGTATCTTAGCTTTCGTTCGATTTACTGCACCACGGAGAGCAAGTTGTGTCTCCCGCGACAACCCAAGTTTCAGTAGCTTCTTACCCGCAGATATTGGACGCATGATAATCAGGCTGGATCCTGGATGAGGTAACCGGTGTGCATGGTAGAAAGGGTACAGTCCGTCTCCCGACCCGATAGCTTCTTACGCGACCGATTGAAAGGCTCTCAGCCAATGCTGCAATGTAAGCGAGATAGCACTCTAAGCGCTAAGTTGTAACATGCGGCTTTGAACCAGTTCGGAGTATGCGGGGTAGCGGGCGGTGCTATTCCTGGCATACCAGAGCTTGCGCACTGCTTTGGTGCTTCTTAGCGCTAGTCGCAAGAGTGAACCCAGTCCGTTATCAAGTGCCATGGCGTTGATCACCGCTGCCATGTCCTTCCGTTTGAAATGATCCGCGAGAACTTCTGAAGCTCGGACTGCAACTGAGAGGTGGCCGCGGGCGATAAGCCCGAAGGCGCCGCGAAAGAAATTGCGCTCCGTTACAGTACGAAGAACGGTTTTCATCTCGGCGGCATCCCAATCAGTGACTATGTTATCCCTCAGAGCACTGTCGATGGCCTGGTTAATGCTGTCAAAAAACGCCAGGTTAAGCAGCGACTCGAACGCCTCAGAGGCTTCCGCAACCGAGCTCGAGCCTGAGTGAACTGTGAACACCGCGCACGGCGTATCTGACAACACTGCCTCGAAGCGTGTCGCGGACCGTAAAATAAGGTCAATCGAAAAACTGTAACCGGTCTCTTTCTTCAGGCCGCCCAGGGATTCCAATGAGGTTCGCCGGAATAACGCACTCGTCCATGTTCGGGTGTAGGGTGCCAGTAAATGGAATAGCTGTGGGGGGCAGTAGAGCTGTTCCGATTCCGATCCGTAGCGGAGAAACCCCCGCACTCGACCGTCAGGATCCGCCGATAACATCCCGCCTGAGAAAAACGCCGCGGCTGGATTCTTCTGTAAAGCAGAGGTTGCCTGTGCGAAAAATCCCGGCAAAAGATAGTCATCATCGCTGATTAAATGGATCAACGGGGTGTCTACCCGTGACAAGCCGAAGATGAAATTGTCCTGGGCGCCGATGTTCTCCGCATGGCGATAGTAGCGAATGCGCGAGTCCCCCGCCGCCAAGGCATTTACCACTTCGGCGGTCTCGTCGTTAGAGGCGTTGTCGTAGACGCAAATTCTAAAATGAGGATAAGTTTGGTCGAGCACGCTGCGTATCGCGCGCCGCAACATAGAGGGCCGCCGATAGGTCGGAATTACGGTGGTGATGAGGGGTTCATTCGACATCGCAATATCTGGCTCGGTTGATTTCGATCACCGCGCACTAGTGAGCTTAAACGAAAAGCGAGATCGCTATGCTAATTGCAGTAAGCGATGCTTAACCAATTCGGAATCGGAAGAAGGGCGTCGGTAGCTATTGCCAGCGAAAAGTAATCTTCGTGTCGCTCTTATGCTTCTTATAACGAGCCGGAGGAGTTTGCCTAAGTTGTTGTCGAGTGAGGCGGCTTTGATAACTGCCGCCATGTGCTGCCGTTTAAATGTTTCCGCCAGAACATCCGAAGCTCGATCTGCTACTGAGAGCCGGCCGCGTGCGATGACTCCGAAGGCACCACGAACGAGATTCCGTTCCGTAACAGTGCGCAGACTAGTTTTCATTTCGTCAGCCACATGCTTGGTTACAATGTTATCCTTTAAGGCACCCTCGATTGCATCGTTGACGCTATCGAAAAGCACTAGGTTAAGCGCGGACTCAAACGTCTCTGGAAAGTTCGATACCGAAGTCGATCCCGGATGAAGTGTGAACACCGCGCAAGGTGAATTTGACAGAACCGCTGGGTATCGTACAGCCGATCTCAAGATAAAGTCTGTATCCGCTCCATAACTCGTCTCTCTCTTTAGGCCGCCTAGGCATTCGGCCAGGCTCCGCCTGAAGAGTATGCTCGTCCAGGTTCGTGTGTTTGGTACTAACAACTGAAATAGTCTCGGTGGCAGACATGTCTGGGCCGCCTCCGATCCGAAGTCCGAGGATGCCGTCACCCGACCATCAGAATCGGCTGATAATATACCACCAAAGAAAAATCCGGCAATTGGATTGCTCGCTAGAGCGGACGTTGCCTCAGCTAAAAAACCCGGCAAAAGAAAATCGTCGTCGCTCAGCAGATTGAACAGGGGAGTATCGACCCGCGACAAGCCAAAGATGAAGTTCTCTTGTGGGCCAATGTTCTCTGAATGGCGATAGTATCGAACCCGCGAGTCTTGCGACGCTAGAGCCGTCACTACTTCGGCTGTGTCGTCGTCGGAAGCGTTGTCGTAGACGCAGACCCGAAGATGGCGGTAAGTCTGGTCGAGCACGCTTCGGATTGCGCGCCGTACCATATATGGCCGCCGATATGTCGGAATTACGGTAGTGACTAACGGTTCAGGCGGCATTGCCATTCTCGCATTTCGGGTGGCGAGAGTTTACTCACAGCGCGACATCCGAGCGTTCCGACCAGCGTCTAGAAATGGCGTTGATTCGCCGCTCAGCGGTCGCGAAAGGCGTGCTATGAGATTGCTGGCCAATTGCGTAGTGGCTACTTCACGATGACGAGCAGAATTGATGGCGATCCTTAATAGTTACTCATGAATGTACAATTGCAGTTATGCCGCTTGGCCCGGAGCCAAATCCTTGATTCTCGAGCTAGCCAGCTTCTGCATCAGCATTAAACGTTCAGTTGGATCGAGTACCCGATACCATCCGATGACGGCGTAGATTAAAAGGGCAACCGTCGCACACACAACTCGAGGTTCAAGTCCTGGCAGCATCGCGCCGCACCCGACAACGGCACAAGCGATAACGGCCAGGCAAAGAGTGCGCGCGATGACGGACCTCGTAGCAGGTAAGATTATCGCGGTTGCTGCGAACAGCGCTCCTGCATCAATGATAACGCGTAGGCTCCATGCGATCGCCGCTCCGGCCACGCCGAATCGAGGCAGCAGCAGGAAAAGGGCTAAGAAATATATTGGAGCTTCTGCGAGATGAAACTTAGCGGTCAAGTCCGGGCGATTGGCGGCCTGCACCAAAGAATAGGGTATCTGCGCCAGTCCGTTCATGAGCACACCGATCAGCAACCATCGCATCGCGGCGGAACCGTGGCCGGCGAAGCCGGCGCCAAAAAAAATGGTCAAGATCTCACGCGAGAAAAAGAAGAGCACCAGCACACCCGGAAATAACGCCAGCAAAGCATAACGGCTGGCGCGTTCCAGCAAAATCGTGGCACGGTCCGGATCCGTTCGTACCGTGGCCGAAAACGCCGGGAAAAGCACACCCGCCATCGCTGCAGACAACATCGGGAGCTTATTAACTATCTGGTACGGAACGGCGTAGTAGGAAACTGCCGCAATCGAGATCATCGAGCCGATCACGAATCTGTCGAGGTTGACCATCAGCGGACTGGTTAGTCCGGTTACGGTTATCCATCCGCCAAATGACATCAGTGGCCTGAGACATTCACGCGAGGGACGGACATTTGCAGCGAGCCCGGGAACCAACCGCATACATAAAGTGAGATTGACAGCCCAAGCCGCCAATCTGCCGGCGACGAGGATGCCAACGATCCAGACGAGGTTGTACGTGAAGATCAAGACGGCTAGCGGCGCAGTGAATGAGTATATGCCAGTTGCCGCCCCAACAGCCGTGGTCAAATCGAAGCGTTGAAAAGAGGCGAGAGTGCCGATCGAACAAGAACCGCTCAGTACGAACGGCAGCACCACTCCCAACACCAGGAAGACGCCCACCGATTCGGCTCGCATCGGCGCGGGAATGTTAAGGACGCTATAGACGAGCCAGTGTGACATTCCGATGATAATCGCAGCCGCGCATATGCCCAGGAGAAACATCAGGATCATCGAGGTCCAGAAGATCGCCGGAATCCGATTCGTTTCGCCGGCGCCGACCGCATCGGAAATCTGCTGCGTGGCGGCGCGGCCCAGGCCGAGATCGAAAAGGCCCAAGTAGCCGACAACGAGATACGACAGTGTAAGGACGCCGTAGCGATCCACCCCGAGTTCCCGCACGAGGATCGGAATCGCGATCACACCCAGGGCAAGCGGTGCGGCCTCGCCTGCGATACTCAGTAGGGTATTGCGCGCTAGCAACCGTCCGCCGGTCAGCCTTGAGCTCACCGCCGGAGTACTTGGATTGCCGAGCGGGGCGTTCATGCTTCAACGCTCGATGCAGTGCGTGTGCGCCACCAATCAATGGTATGCGCAAGGCCGTCTTTCAAGGTCCATCGAGGAGTCCAGCCAACTTCGTCGCGGAGCCGGCTAACATTTGGAATCAGTATCGGCGGGTCGTTGAGTCCCGCAGCAATTGCGCCGAAATCGATCAACTCCGGAGCGCCGATCGATTCGGCGATCGCGGACACCACGGCTCTGATCGTAACCGGCATTCCTGAACCGATATTCACAATCCCTTCAACGCCGCTGTCGAGTATCGACACGAAAGCTGATGCGACGTCATCGACGTGTGTAAAATCGCGAACCTGGCGCCCATGGGTGCATCGTGCCGGCTCGCCCTGCAGCAGGGAGAGAATGACGGATGAAACTAGCCGCCGCCGATGCTCGTGCGGACCGTAGAGGTGAAAGATCCGCGCCCATGCCATGCTGGTCTCCACGGGCGGCGAACTGGTCACCATCTGTGCGAGCGCCAACTTGCTCGCACCGTATCGGGTGGTCGGAACACAGGGGGTGACGGTCTCGATGCAATAGCCATCGGCGAGGTCATACTCAAAGCAAGTTCCAGCAAACACGGCTCGTTGCCCGCCCGACGCGGCGAAGGCACGGACCAAATCGATACCCGCTTTGCACCATCGCAAGTTAGCCTCGGACTCCTGATATTTTCCGGGTTCCGCGTACCAGGCGAAATGCAAAAGGTGTGTTGGCGCAACTTCGGCTAAAAGATCACTGATATTCGCTTTATCGAGCAAGTCGCCGCGATGCCATCGGACGCCGTCACCATTCAGCGGCACTCTACGATATCCTGCGGCATGAACCTCGAACCCACGCGCCACCAGATGCGGCAGGCTATGGCCACCGATGAAACCGGAGGCCCCGGTCACGAGAACACGCTTCATCTGACGAATGCCGGGTGCATCCGGTCGCGCATCGAAAGGATAGGATTCACGATTGGCCATTCGATTGCGAACGCAGGATCGTTCCATCGAATTCCACGTCCATGCTCGGGCGCATAGAACTCGGATATCTGATAGAAAATTTCACTCTCCAGCTCCAAAGTCTGAAACCCGTGCGCAACCCCTTCAGGAACATAGAGCATTAGCCCATTGTCTGCGCTAAGAACCGTGGATATCCAGCGCCCGAACGTCGGTGATTGCGAACGTACATCGAGAATTACGTCGTAGATCGCCCCTCTGATGCAGCGTACCAGCTTGGTCTCCGCATGAGGTGCGGACTGATAGTGCATTCCCCGCAATGTACCGCGCTGTCGATTGAAAGAGACGCTGCATTGAACCAGATTGAAATTAAGGTGATGAGTCTCGAATTCCCGGCGACAGAAAGTGCGAGCGAAAAAACCACGCTCGTCTTCGATCCTTTCCGGAGCAACAAGGTAGGCTCCCTGGAGTGCGGTCTCGGTGAACTTCATTTGCTATGCGAGCCACATGGGAGGCCACCCGGTTCATCAGCTGTTTATAGTGATCTCACGTCAGCGGCAGCTGCATTCGCCGACACCTCAATCATTTGAGGCGAGGGTACTGGAACGATAAATCTTCCGCCCGCGTGTAGATACGCCTTCTGCTGCTCAATGATTTCATCCGCGATATTCCATGGTAGAATAACCGTGTATTCAGGCATGCGCGCCAGCAGTTCTTCAGGCGGTAAAATAGGCAGATGCGAGCCGGGTAGCAGCTTGCCCTGTTTGTGCGGACTTCGATCGACCGTGAAATCAATCAACTCCCGGCCAATCCCGCAATAGTTCAGGAGCGTATTGCCCTTGGCCGGCGCACCATAGGCCGCAATTCGCATGCCAGTCTCCTTGATTTCACCCAGCATCAGGCACAGCTTTTCTTTGAGCTCGCGCACTTGCTGTGCCAATGAGGTATAACGCACGCGGCCGGTCAGGCCGATTCGAGCTTCTTCGCCCAGCATCCTCGCGACACGTGGATCGATCGGCCGCGCTCCGGGAAGCTGAATGAAAATGCGCAGCGAACCACCGTGCACTCGCTGCAGCATGACATCGAATAGCTCAAGACCGGCGCGCTCGGCCAAAATCCTCATCGCGGTAAGGGAATAGTAAAAGACGTGCTCATGGTAGATGGTGTCGAACTCAACCTTGTCGATCAGCTCGCGAAGATAAGGAAACTCGAACACGGCCGCGCCGTGAGGCTTTAAGCAAGCGGCTACCGCGCTCAGGAAGCCGTTAATCCCGGGGACGTGCGCAAGCACGTTGTTACCCAGTATCAGATCCGCCTTTCCATGGTTCAGTACTATGTCAGGTGCGACGTCCTCGCCGAAAAACCGGCATACCGTTGGAATACCTCGTCGATTGGCTTCAGCCGCGATGTTCCTGGCCGGGTCAATCCCCAGAACTTCTATCCCGCGTTGCTTGAAATGCCGCAGCAGATAGCCGTCGTTGCTCGCTATCTCCAGTACGCGGCTGCCTGTCGCCAGCCCAAAAATATCGATAAAGGATTCTGCCATCTGACGCGCATGCTCAAGGAAACTCTCGGAATAGGATGAAAAATATGCATATTCCGAAAACATCTTCTTCGGGCTCACAATATCGGAAAGCTGAACCAGGTGGCACGAATCGCAGTAAGCTACTGCCAGCGGAAAGGTTTCCTCGTTGGTGCAATCTTGCGCTCTCGCCAAATAGGCGTTCGCCAATGGCATTCGCCCGAGATCGAGAAACGCGGGGGGTAACGAGTTACCACAGCCGAGACAAGTCCGTCCGCAGTCGTGTCGCACGCGCATTATCGAGTCTTCCCTGACCTCACCGCAGCGCGGCAATGGAGATTGCTTCACAGTAGTGACGAATCTGTTCGGCGCTGAAGGCGTACATATCACCCGAATCGGCACGTTCCGCGCGCCGGTACCAGTCGATAGTAAGACTGATCGCTTCTTGAATCGTCAGGCGCGGCGTCCATCCGAGCTCGCACTCCGCCTTAATGCTATTCAAGCGCAGGGCAGCCGTCTCAGGCGGAGGATCACCCTCTTTGCTATGGCGCCACAAGCCTTTTCCCCACTGCGCGATTAACAGGTCAGCCAATTGACCAACGGTTATTTCAGCCGACGAGCCAGGGCCGAAGTTCCACGCACCCGCGCACTTCAGCCCATCCTCGAATAGTTTCCCGGCCAACGCTAGATAGCCCGCGAGCGGCTCCATTACATGCTGCCAGGGGCGAACCGAGTTCGGATTACGCACCATTAAAGGTCGAACTTTCTGCAGAGCGCGAATTGCGTCTGGAACGATCCGATCATCCGCCCAATCTCCTCCGCCAATCACATTTCCCGCGCGCACGGTCGCAACCGCGACCGGATTTTCTGAGCGCTCGAAAAAAGAATGCACGTAAGCGGCTACAACTAGCTCAGCGCAGGCCTTGCTGGCGCTATAGGGATCGACCCCGCCGAGCCGGTCTTGCTCGCGATAGCCACTTGGAGAGCCGCCAGGATAGTAACATTTATCGCTGGTAACTATCACGGCCGCGCGTACCGATGAAGTCCGGCGTATCGCCTCAAGCAGATTGGCAGTGCCCATCACGTTGGTATCAAACGTCGCTAATGGTTCCAGATGGGAATGCCGTACTAACGCCTGGGCTGCGAGATGAATCACTATCTCCGGCTGGGCATGTTGCATTGAACCCGTGAGCGTGGCGGCGTCGCGTATATCGCCGATCACAGACCTCATTTTGTGTTCCAGATCGCACAGTACGAAGTACGATGGTGTCGTCGCAGGAGTCAAAGCGTATCCACTGACTTCGGCGCCCATTTCCAGGAGCCACGTCGCGAGCCAGCCACCTTTGAAGCCTGTGTGACCAGTCACGAAGACCGACTTATCTCTCCAAAAGCCGGGAGCGACGCCGGTCACAACCTACCACACTCGCCAGGGCGCCCGATTACGCTGCCACAATTCTTCGAGCAACAACGTCTCCCGATAGGTGTCCATACATTGCCAAAAGCCCTCATGCTGATAGACCGCCAATTGGTCGCGCTCGACCAGTCGCGGCATCAAACCGGTTTCGAGCGAATCGTCGTCACCATCGATTGAATCGAAGATCCCGGGTTCCAATACTAGGAAGCCGCCGTTGATCCAGCCTTCGTTAACCTGTGGCTTTTCCCTGAAGACGGTGACTCTGCCGTCCTCGATTGCCAACTCCCCATAGCGCGACGAAGGACGCACCGCGCTGACTGTGGCGAGCTTGCCACGCCGTCGATGAAATGACACGAGCGACTTTATGTCGACGTCCGCCACTCCATCTCCGTAGGTCGCCAAAAACGTTGAACGCCCTATATAGTCCTGGACCCGCTTGATCCGGCCTCCGGTCATGGTGTCCACACCAGTTTCCGCCATCGTTACCCGCCATCCCTCTTCGGCGTGACTACCATGAACCTCGATATTCCCCGACCCAAGACAAATGGTAAAGTCGCGGTTTCGCGTCTCGTAATTCAAAAAGTAGTCGCGAATCATCTCGCCCTTATAGCCAAGGCAGATGACAAATTCTCTATAACCGAAATGCGAATAAATCTTCATGATGTGCCAGAGCAGCGGCCGTCCGCCGATCTGTACCATCGGCTTGGGCCGATATTCGGTCTCTTCGCGCAATCGCGTGCCCAAGCCGCCAGCTAGTATCACTACTTTCATTATATCTTGAGCCGGAAGTTGACTCGCTTCTCGCTCATCTCATCCAGCCGTGTTGCTTCTTTGAACTCTTCAGAGCTCGAGCGACACTCATCAGCGAAAGTTGAGGAGCCCTTCTCCGTGAGAAACGCCGGTGCACTATCTATTATGCGCATTTGACGCGGGCGCGGGCGATACGAACTTCTTAGCCTTTGTCCTGGGAGGTGTCAGTTCTGCGGCGAAAATCGACGTATACCGAGCGGTACTGCTGCGGCGCGAGAATTGCCGCACGCGCGTAGGCCTTATCCGCTTCCGAATACTGATAGCTTCTCTCCTGCGCAACGCCCAGCAAGTAAAAGGCTTCTGCCGACGAGGGCCTTATCTCGGTCGCGTTCTGTAGCATCGCTGCCGCTCGATCCAAGTGCCCACGCTGGAGATAAAATTGACCTGCCTGCATGACTGTCTGGAACGAGGGATCGTATCGAAGCGCTCCGAGCAAACTTTTTTCCGCTATTACATCGTTTCCAGCCATTTCTGCCGCGCTCGACAGCGCCATGTACAAGCGGACCGGATCCCCTCCTTTGCTGATTCCTTCCCTCGTCGTAGCCGTTGCCGCGGGCAAATTTTTCTCAGGTCCGTATATTCGAGTTACCAGCTCGACGTAAGCACCTGCGTCGGCAGGAGCCGCCTGAATTGCTTGGAGGAGCGCCGCCTCCGCCAATTGCACGTTCCCCTCTTTCATTTCCGCTTGCGCTGCTGCTACGAGATAGCGTGCTCGCTCGCTTGTGACGCGCGTCCCGGCGGCTGCATCCGTATATACCTGTGATTCATCTGCAAAACGACCCAACGCTTCGTCGAAAGAACCTAGGCCGTCTACCGCATCCGGATAACCTGCAGCTATAGCTCCCTTGAATCCTTCTTCTATTGCCTTTTGCTCCGGCGGCATCAGCCATGGGATCATTTGCTGTCTTAGATAGAAGTGAGTCCCTAATGATGGTGAATTGAATACCGACTCCCTGATTTGCTCCAGCCCAGCACTCTGCTTACCAGCTCGAACTAGCATTTGCGCGTCGAGATCTCGTATCGACGGATCCGTGGGATCGAGCCAAACCGCAGTGGCGATTTCATCCAAACGCCTGTCCTGCGCCATATTCGGGCCGGCCAGAAGCAGCAATGACAAATGAGCCTTCGCACTTGCCGGATGGGCCAATAGAAGTTCGCGCGCCTGCTTCGGCGTGGTGACTGCCTGCAGATCGTAGGGATATGCAAGACCTTTTTCACCTAGAGCAACCGCGATGAGTATCGTGCTGATCGCTATAAGGCCGGCAACCCCGGCCCGCGGAACCCCAGATCGTCGAACGGATATGGCTTCCTCCGAAGCAGTCGGCTTCATCGCTATACGCAGCGCAAGCCCAAGCAACAGGGTAAACAATAGCGCGTTCGCCGGAATATGCAGCGAAAAGTCCACCAGTTCATGGAATACCATCGTTCCCAGTGCAAGCACGAGTGCAATGAAGACCGGTCGATCCCTCGCCGATAAGCTTTTCCTTGAGCCAAAAAGCCACGCTACTACCATCCCGAAGAACCACGCCGCCAGAGCGATGCCCACCAAGCCGGTTTCACTGAGGTACTGGAGATAATCGTTGTGCGCCTCGCGAAAGTAGTTGGCGTTCCACGGACCGGTCTCGTAGTGTGGGAAAATCTCGGGCCAGCTAGCCAGTCCGACACCCACGACTGGAAACTCCCTAATCATTCCGAAAGTCGCCTTCCAGACCGCCGGTCTTATCCCGATCCCGCCGTTGTCCACGATCGTCTGCCCCACCCTCGCGCCCGCCTGCGCACGGTTCTCCGGACCGAGGATCGAGAAAACCACCAATATGAACAACGTAACTGCGACCAACGCCCCGCCGAGCAGCGTGGCTCTTCCTGTGAGGGGAAACGATCGCGACGCTGGACTCCGATGCGCCTCATTTCGCCGATCGGCCGATGATCGTTGCGCTGATCGCTCCGATGATCGTGATGACCGGCGCGGTGTCAGTTCCGTATCGGCCGCCATCCGTGTCGTCAGGTCACTCCTTATCCAAAGCAGCGAGAGAATGACTGACGTCGCGACCGTCTCCATCCATGCCGCGCGGGAGAAACTTAACAAGATCGCCAGGAAAATGA
>Ga0182024_10003871_pt1 | contig 35100 bp, 25 predicted proteins | sample P32metaG_FD_120480 | JGI IMG/M metagenome (GOLD analysis project Ga0182024, IMG submission 120480) | Permafrost microbial communities from Stordalen Mire, Sweden - P3-2 metaG (Illumina Assembly) | ecosystem: Environmental > Terrestrial > Soil > Wetlands > Permafrost | place: Sweden: Stordalen...
GGTGCGCATTCACCTGATGGAGATGGGCGGCGCGGGCGCGGACGCGCCCACCGGCCGCACCGTGGCGTTCTCGAATTCCATCGTCTTTCAGGCGACGCCGGGCCTCTTCAAGCAGATTCCCGGCACGAGCTTTGGCTGGCACGAGATCACGCTGACGCTGCCAGCCGACATGAATTTCTCGACCACCCGCGAGCGGCTCATGAAGGCGGTCGAGGCAGGCCTCACCGATTTCAAAGATGAAATCACGAAGCAACACGCGGCCATCGAAGATGCGTTCGAAGGCAGTCCTGGGACGAGCCTACAGCCCACGGTGCAACTCCAGTTCACGTCGTCGGGACTGGAGGCGCTGGTGCGCTACCCCGTCGCGCTGCGCCACGCCATGGCAATCGACGAGCGGGTCACGCGCGCCATCCTCACTGATTTCGAGGTCACCCATGCCGGTAGCCCGGCCATCCGTCTGAAGACCGCGACCGGCGGCGCCTGACTCCACTGGCCTCTGTCGGCTGCAAGCCCGCATCGTCTTCGCGCGATGGCGCGCGTGACGCTGGCGCAGGACACCTCGAGACTGTGCTCCTACTGACGAGGCAGAGCGCTCTGCGCCCGTCAGTAGGATGCTCATCTCGCGTCTAGCGCTTCTGTCCGGGGCCGCCCGGGTTCGGGCCCTTGTGGTCCCCTTGGGGCGTGGCGCCAGGGGACGGCTTCTCGCTGTGCTGACCACCTTGCGGCTCAGGCTGGCCGTGACCGGGTTTCCTGCTCATATCGGCGGGATCGTGGCCGCCGTGCGGATGCTTCTTCTCAGCCTGTTCCGAGCCGCCCTTCCGCTCGTTGTCGGCGAGAGGCTTGTGCTGAGTCGGGGAACCCTCCCCGCCTGGCATCGGCTGCTGACCGCCCGCCTGTCCGGGCTTGGTTGCCCCGGCATGATCGGAATGTTTCTTGGGGTCGTTTGGATTCATCATCGTCTCCTCAGTTGTCGTGCAGTCGTCGTGCGCTTGTCTGAGCGCAAGAAGGTAAGAACTTAGAAATGACTCAGGAGTCCGACCAAGATCACGAGAGGAATGGGAACGCCGAGGAGGAGCAGCAGAATCGATCTCATGGCAAGACTCCTTATGGCCTAGTTAGACGTGCACCACGCGGTCTCGTTCTCGGCCCCCGATCGTGGCGAAAAAGCTCGCGGAAAACGCGCCCACTAAGAGCGCCAGAAATACCCAGAACAATCCATGTGCCACCGTCTTGCGGGTGGCATCGGCAGATTGCTGGGCTTCCGCAAAGACTTCAGAGACCCGCTTGTCTGCCTCGGGTTGGCTGAGCCCGGCGCGTGTCTGGACCACGTGGGTCAGATAGGCTCTGTCCGCGACTGGAATATCGCCCAGGCGAATAGACCGTCCGAGAATCACGTCGACCTCGTCATGTAGCGCGGCCCCGTTCGCGTCTGGCTTGAGTTCGTCCGATCGAAGCAGGGCATCGACAAAATAGGCGTAGGAGGACGCTGGCGGCCGGCCGTCGACCTGCGCGCCGGGCCGGAAGCCACCGCCTTCTGCAGATGCCGCAGGTCCACCAACCATGTAACCGGCAGCAGACGTGAGGTAAGCCGCTGTGAACACGACCGCCACCGCCCACGCCAGAAACCCATTCGCGGTGTCGCGGAAATACACTTCATCCGTATGGATGCTCGCCCATTTCGTGCGGAGGCGACCTGCCAGATATCCACCGAGCGACGCACTCATGAACTGCGTCAGGATCAGCCACACGATGGCCTCCCACCCGATCGTTGACGCCGAGGCGGCGGCCGTCGACCATGGCGAGACCGACGACAAGCCAACGCCCGCGCCTAGTGCCAACAGGATGAGAGAGAGTGCTGCGGCGGCGAAGGCGCCGCCAGTGATAGCGGCCCAAGACACCCCGGATGAGAACGCCTCGTTCGTGCCTGATCGATCGGCCAGGTCAGCATGAGCGCGGGCAGACGATGGTGAGAGGAGTGGCTGTTCCATGCCGCATGTCACAGCAAGTTCTGCGCCACTTCATTCCCGCCAGGCGGCGCTGCAGCGGCATGTGGCACTCGGCAAGACGGCGTCTCGATCCCGAGATTGAGTAGGGCCCGCACCGGCCGTCCGCACCGATCCTCTCAGGCGCGGCGGGCAGAGACCAAGAGAGCGACGCCAGCCGCGAGCGCCAGTCCGCCCACGATCGGCGGCAGAGGCAGCGATTTCGTCTTGTCATGAGTGACGTGCACCGGCCCGACATCCATCACCTGGTCGCGCTGTGTCCACGTAATTCCGCCGTAGGCGAGGCCGACAATCCCGATGACGATGAGAATGAGGCCGACGAGCTTCATGGAATCCTCCTGAACGATTCTTGGCGTTCCGCCACCGTGGCCGTCGAGACGACTTAGGGCTTGCGGCCCCGCGGCTTTCGACGCGCGCCAGGCTGGCGTCTCCGCACGGTGGCCGCGGCTCCTCTTTCAAGCCGATTTCGAGCTTGTCCTTCCACGTCATGACGAACTCCGGCCTAGGCGCGGCCGTGGTGCTCAGACCGCGAGTGGGCCTTGACCTTGTCGACGGCTCTGCCCGAGTGTTCCATCATCTCCGTCGCGCGGTCGGTAAGATCACTGACCACTTCGGCGGCTCCGTCGTAGAGTTCCGTCGCCCGACGTGCGACGTCGTTCGCAGACTTCGCGAGATCCTTGCGTAACGCGGCGCCTCGCTTGGGCGCCAATAGGAGACCAGCCGCTGCGCCGAGGGCGGCGCCGCAGAGCAGACCGACGACGAAACCATGACCACCACTGTTTCTGATCTCGCGACCTGACATCACTGACATACGCGCCTCCTCAATTCACGGAAGAGTCTTTCAAGAATCGTTCCAGGTGCCAAGAGAACCCCGTGAGGTGCGTTCTGCCAGGAACTGGAAGGGGGTTTCACAGTGTGAGCCGCCGGGCCGCCTCGTCGACAGCCGTCGGCCGCAACGACGGGACGACGAGGACCGTCGCGCCTCGAAGAGGCCAGGGCCCTGCGGCCGCCCCTGAGCGCCTTAGGGTGATCCGGGCTGGGCGCCGGCGATGAGGTCTCGCAAGAGTCCTGGGACAACAGGCTTCACGAGATGGCGATCGAACCCGGCGTGGCGACTGCGCTCGAGATCGGATTCCTGCCCCCAGCCGGTCACCGCGACCAGCAAGGCGCGCTGCCCCCAGGGTTCGGCCCGTATGCGGCGCCCGATTTCATGACCGTCCAAATCCGGCAGGCCGATGTCGAGCAGGACGATGTCGGGCTGAAAGGCCCCGGCGATCGCCAGGGCCTCCATCCCGTCATACGCCACTCGGGTCTCCTGACCCCAGGTGCTCAGCATGACGGCGAGCATCTCCGCCGCATCCCGATTATCATCGACGACGAGGATCCGCCGGCCCGAGGGGAGCTCGGACTCCTGTTCGCCCTCAGGCGCAGCCTTGCGAGCGGGCCGCAGCGTAAGGGGCAGCCGGACGGAGAATTCCGATCCGCGCCCGGCGCCTTCGCTGCGGGCCTCGAGCCGGCCGCCGTGCATCTCGACGAGCCGCCGAGCCAGCGTCAGGCCAATCCCGAGTCCGCCGCCAGACCGCTCGCGCGAATGGTCGCCTTGCATGAACAGCTCGAAGACTCGGCTCAGCATGTCGGCGTTGATCCCGATGCCGTTGTCGAGGACGCGAATGATGACCTCGGTGTCCTGGACCTCCCCGGTGAGCCGCACGTCGCCTCCGGGCGCCGTGTACTTTGCCGCGTTGGTCAGCAGATTCGACAGGACCTGCGCGAGCCTGGCCGGGTCCGCTTCGAGGACGACGGCCGACGACGGCAGGTGGACCGTCAAGGTGTGACGGCGTCCGTCAATCAGCGGACGGCTCGTCTCGACGGCGGCGGCAACCACCGAGGCCAGTTCCACACGGCTCACCTGCAGGATGAGCTTGTCGCGCGTGATGCGGCTGACGTCGAGCAGATCGTCGATGAGGCGCGTCATGTGATCGACCTGGCGGACGATCACCGCGCGGGCGCGCGCGGCGTCGGCGTCCGGCGCGATCCCGATCGGCAGGATCTCGACGGCCGACCGGATGGGCGCCAGCGGGTTGCGCAACTCATGCGCGAGCGAGGCGAGGAACTCATCCTTGCGCCGGTCGGCCTGCAGCAGCGCGTCGGTGCGCTCCTGGACGCGCCGCTCGAGATCGCGATTCGCGACGCGCAGGGCATCTTCGACCCGCTCCCGTTCGGCGACTTCGCGCTGCAGGCGGGCGTTGGCTTGCGCGAGCGCGCGGCGTTTCCGAAACAACTCGATGAAGACGGCGACTTTGGACCGCAGGATATCGGAATGGATGGGCTTCGTCAGATAGTCGACGGCGCCGGTCCCGTAGCCGCGGAGGACTTCGTGCTCGTCCATCGAGTGCGCCGTCAGGAACAGGATCGGCACATCGCGCGTGCGTCGCCGCTGCTTGATCAGCTCCGCCAGCTCGAAGCCGCCCATGCCAGGCATCCTGATGTCGAGGATGATCGCCGCGAACTCCTGGTCGAGCAGCGCCAAGAGCGCCTCATCCGCCGATTGCGCCCGAATCAAGCGACACCCACTCTGCGTCAGAAGCGCCTCGATCGCCTCCAAATTGCTCGTCTGATCGTCGACGACCAGGACCTGGACGATGTCGGACTCGTCGACCGGCGGGCGGACCGGATCCCCCGCGGAGCGCCGGTGGGGCGGCGGCAAGCTGGGCATCATCGGTACCTCAACGATAGAGCCAGACCCGTAACAACGAGAGCAACTGGTCGGTGTTGACCGGCTTGGCGATATAGTCCGATGCCCCGGCCGCGAGGCACTTTTCGCGGTCGCCCTTCATCGCTTTGGCCGTGAGAGCCAGGATCGGGAGCGTCCGGAAACGGCTCTCGCGCCGAATTTCCCGCATTGTTTCGTAGCCGTCCATTTCCGGCATCATGATGTCCATCAGCACGACGTGGAGATCGTCCGCGCCGTTCAGGATGTCGATGGCTTGCCGGCCGTTCGTCGCGCTGGCCACCTCCATGCCGTGATTCTCGAGCAGACTGGTCAGCGCAAAAATGTTGCGCGCGTCATCATCCACGACGAGCACCTTCCGGTTCCGAAGCACGTCATCCGAGCCGTGCAGCCGTTCGAGCAGCTGGCGCTTCGGCTCCGGAAGCTCGGAGACCACACGGTGGAGGAAGAGGGCCGTCTCGTCGAAGAGTCGTTCGGGCGACTGCACGTCCTTGAGGACCACGCTCTTCGCCAGCGTCCGCAGGTGCGCCTCCTCGGCGTACGACAGCTCTTTGCCCGTGAACACGACGACCGGCACCTGCCGGATCGCCGGTTCCGTCTGGACGAGATCCAGCAGATCGAAGCCGGTCATGTCCGGCAAGCGGAGATCGATGACGCAGCAGTCAAACCGCTCCGAGACGAGCGCCTGCATCGCCTGCGCGCCCGTGCCCACGCCGACGATCTCGATGTCGTCGTGGGCGAGCAACTCGATGATGCTTCGGCGCTCCACGTCGTTGTCCTCGACGACGAGCAGTCGCCGTGTCTGCGGCGCCACATAGGCCCTGATGCGATCGAAGGCCTGCTCGAGGTCCGCCGTGGTCGCGGGCTTCACGAGGTACGAGAAGGCGCCGTGCGAGAGGCCGTGCTGCCGCTCCTCTTCGACCGAAAGCATTTGCACAGGAATGTGCCTGGTCGCCGGATCCAGCTTGAGGCTGTTCAGCACGGTCCAACCGAGCATGTCCGGCAGGAACACGTCCAGGGTAATCGCGGTCGGGCGGAATTCCCGGGCCAGCGAGAGCGCCGTCTGACCCCGTGTCGCCACGATCCCTTTGAAGCCCTTGCTCCGGGCCAGTCCAAGCAGAATGCGAGCGTAGTGCGGATCGTCGTCCACGATCAGCAGCGTGGTATCACCGTCGACGACCGTGCCGCGATCATCGACGACCGGTTCGTCGCCAATGCCCACGGGCAGAGGAGACATGGCCGGCGTCGGTGCAGCCGTCAGGTCCGAACCGCGCGGGGCGTTCACCGGGCGCGAGGGTCCCATGTAGGTGAGCGGCAAATAGAGGGTGAATGTGCTGCCCTGTTCGGAGACGCTCGCCAGCCGAATCTCGCCCCCGAGGAGATTCGCGAGCTCGCGGCTAATGGCGAGACCGAGGCCCGTGCCCCCGTACTTGCGGCTCGTGCCGGCGTCGGCCTGGTGAAAGGCCTCAAAGATCAGCTTCTGCTTTTCAGGCGGAATGCCGATGCCGGTGTCCGTGACGGCGAACGCCACGGCACTTTGGGTGTACCGCAGGACCGGGTGGTCCGCTGACCATCCGTCAGCGACCTGCCGGACCGTCATCGCCACATGACCCTGCGCAGTGAACTTGAAGGCATTCGACAGGAGGTTCTTGAGAATCTGCTGGAGCCGCTTCGAGTCCGTCTTGAGGGCGCGAGGCAGGGCCGTGTCGACGTCGACGTGGAACGCCAGGCTCTTCGACTCGGCGAGGTGGTGGAACGTGCGATCCACGCTGTCACGTAAGGAGGCGAAGGTGATCTCCTCGGCCTCGACGGTGACCGTGCCGGACTCGATCTTCGACAGATCGAGGATGTCGTTGATGAGCGTGAGCAGGTCCGTGCCGGCCGAATGGATGTTCCGGGCGAAGTCAACCTGCTTGGGCAGCAGGTTGCCTGCAGAATTCTCGGCCAGTTGCTGGCCAAGGATCAGAATAGAGTTGAGCGGCGTGCGCAGTTCGTGTGACATGTTCGCGAGGAACTCCGACTTGTACTTGGAGGTCAGCGCGAGCTCCGTCGCTTTCTCCTCGAGCGCGCGGCGGGCCTGCTCGACTTCCATGTTCTTGCGCTCGACCTCGACGTTCTGCTCGGCCAGTTGCTTGGCCTTCGAGGCCAGTTCCTCGTTGGTCTGTTGCAGCTCGGTCTGACGAGTCTGCAGTTCGGTGGTCAATTGCTGCGACTGCTCGAGCAGGTTCTCCGTCCGCATCGTGGCCTCGATCGTGTTGAGCACAACGCCAATCGATTGGGTCAGCTGGTCGAGGAAGGTCAGATGCGTCATCGTGAACGGGTGCAGGGACGCCAGCTCGATGACGGCGCGCGTCTCGTCCTCGAACAGCACCGGCAACACGACGACATTGATCGGCGTGGCGGTCCCGAGGCTGGACTGAATCTTGGGGTAACCCTTGGGGACGCGAGTTAGGAGGATGCGCCGCTTCTCGAGCGCGCACTGGCCGACCAATCCCTCGCCGAGGGCGATCCGGTCGGGCTGCCCCCCGCTCCGGGCGTAGCTGGCAAGCAGCCACAGTCCGGGTCGATCGGGGGACACGTCCATCTGGTAAACGGTGCCGTGCTGCGCATTGACGAGCGGCGCCAGTTCAGAGAGCAGCATCTTGCCAACCGTGACGAGGTCGCGCTGGCCTTGCAGCATCCCCGTGTATCGCGCCAGATTGGTCTTGAGCCAGTCCTGTTCCTCGTTGCGCTCGGTCGTGCCGCGCAGGTTGTTGATCATCGTGTTGATGTTGTCTTTGAGGTCGGCCACCTCACCCCGGGCCTCCACTTGGATCGAGCGCGTCAGGTCGCCCTTGGTCACCGCCGTGGCAACCTCGGCGATGGCGCGCACTTGGTTCGTGAGGTTCGCGGCGAGCAGATTCACGTTGCCGGTCAAGTCCTTCCAGGTGCCAGCCGTGCCAGGCACGTTCGCCTGACCGCCTAGGCGGCCGTCGACGCCGACCTCGCGGGCCACGTTGGTCACCTGCTCGGCGAATGTCGCGAGCGTGTCGGTCATGTTGTTGATCGTGTCGGCCAGCGCCGCGACCTCGCCCTTGGCCTCGACCGTGAGCTTCTGGCGAAGGTTGCCGGTCGCGACGGCGGTGACGACCTTGACAATGCCGCGCACCTGATTCGTCAAATTCGCGGCCATGAAGTTGACTGAGTCCGTCAGGTCCTTCCACGTGCCCGCGACGTCGGGCACGACGGCTTGTCCGCCGAGTTTGCCCTCGGTGCCCACCTCGCGCGCGACCCGCGTGACTTCGGCGGCAAAGGACCGCAGTTGGTCCACCATCGTGTTGATGGTGTTTTTCAGCTCCAGGATTTCGCCCTTGACGTCGACCGTGATCTTGCGCGACAGGTCCCCCCGGGCGACGGCCGTCGTGACTTCCGCGATGTTCCGCACCTGAGCGGTGAGGTTCGTGCCCATGGCGTTGACCGAGTCGGTCAGGTCCTTCCACGTGCCGGCGACGCCGGGGACGACGGCCTGGACGCCGAGCCGGCCCTCGGTGCCGACCTCGCGCGCCACGCGCGTGACTTCCGACGCGAAGGATCGCAACTGCTCGACCATCGTGTTGATGGCTTCCTTGAGCTGCAGGATCTCGCCGCGCACGTCGACCGTGATCTTGCGCGACAGATCGCCGTTGGCGACGGCAATCGTGACTTCGGCGATGTTGCGCACCTGCCCCGTCAGGTTCGACGCCATCGAGTTCACGTTGTCGGTCAGGTCCTTCCAGGTGCCGGCCACGCCCGGCACGGCGGCCTGCCCACCGAGCTTGCCGTCGGTGCCCACCTCACGGGCGACGCGGCTGACTTCGGACGCGAATCCGTTGAGCTGGTCCACCATGATGTTCATGGTGTTCTTGAGCTCGAGGATTTCGCCCTTGACGTCGACCGTGATCTTGCGCGAGAGGTCGCCGCGGGCGATGGCGGTGGCGACGTCCGCGATGTTGCGCACCTGGCCGGTGAGGTTCGACGCCATCCAGTTGACGTTGTCGGTGAGGTCTTTCCACGTGCCGGCCACGCCCGGCACCGCCGCCTGGCCGCCGAGCTTGCCCTCCGTGCCGACCTCCCGGGCGACGCGCGTGACCTCCGCAGCAAACGACCGGAGCTGTTCGACCATCGTGTTGATGGTCTCCTTGAGCTGCAGGATTTCGCCCCTGACGTCGACGGTGATCTTCTTCGACAGGTCGCCGGCCGCCACGGCGATCGTGACGTCGGCGATGTTCCGAACCTGGGCCGTCAGGTTGCCGGCCATCTGGTTCACGTTGTCCGTCAGGTCCTTCCAGGTCCCGGCGACGCCCGGGACGACCGCCTGGCCGCCCAGCTTACCTTCGGTGCCGACCTCGCGTGCCACGCGCGTCACTTCCGAGGCGAACGCGTTGAGCTGATCGACCATCGTATTGATGGTGTTCTTGAGCTCCAGGATTTCGCCCTTGACGTCGACCGTGATCTTGCGCGACAGATCGCCGCGCGCGACCGCCGTGGTGACGGCGGCGATGTTGCGGACCTGCCCCGTGAGGTTCGAGGCCATCGAGTTGACGTTGTCGGTGAGGTCCTTCCACGTGCCGGCGACGCCGGGCACGGCCGCTTGACCGCCCAGCTTGCCATCCGTGCCGACTTCGCGCGCGACACGGCTGACCTCGGAGGCAAACCCGTTCAACTGATCGACCATCGTGTTGACGGTGTTCTTGAGCTCGAGGATCTCGCCCTTCACGTCCACCGTGATCTTCCGGGACAGGTCGCCGCGCGCGACCGCCGTGGCGACCTCGGCGATGTTCCGGACCTGGCCCGTGAGATTCGAGGCCATGGAGTTGACGTTGTCGGTCAGGTTTTTCCATGTCCCGGCGACGCCGCCGACGTCGGCCTGACCGCCGAGCTTGCCCTCCGTGCCGACCTCGCGCGCCACGCGCGTGACCTCGGACGCAAAGGCATTGAGCTGATCGACCATCGTGTTGATCGTGTTCTTGAGCTCGAGAATCTCGCCCTTGACGTCGACGGTGATCTTGCGCGAGAGGTCGCCGTTCGCGACCGCGATCGTGACTTCGGCGATGTTGCGCACTTGCCCCGTCAGATTCGAGGCCATCGAGTTGACGTTGTCGGTGAGGTCCTTCCAGGTCCCGGCGACCCCCGGTACGGCGGCCTGGCCGCCCAGCTTGCCGTCCGTGCCGACCTCGCGCGCAACCCGGCTCACTTCGGACGCGAACCCGTTCAGTTGGTCGACCATCGTGTTGATGGTGTTCTTGAGTTCGAGGATCTCGCCCTTGACGTCGACCGTAATCTTCCGCGAGAGGTCGCCGTTGGCGATCGCCGTCGCGACGTCCGCGATGTTGCGGACCTGGCCCGTCAGGTTCGAGGCCATCGAATTGACGGAATCGGTCAGGTTCTTCCACGTGCCGGCGACGCCCGGCACCGTGGCCTGCCCGCCGAGCTTGCCCTCGGTGCCGACCTCGCGGGCGACGCGCGTCACCTCGGACGCGAACCCATTGAGCTGGTCGACCATCGTGTTGATGGTGTCCTTGAGCTCGAGAATCTCGCCCTTGACGTCGACGGTGATCTTGCGCGAGAGGTCGCCGCGGGCGACCGCCGTCGTGACCTCCGCGATGTTACGCACCTGCGCCGTCAGATTGGTGCCCATCGCGTTGACCGAGTCGGTGAGGTCCTTCCATGTGCCGGCGACCCCGGGGACCGCCGCCTGACCGCCGAGCTTGCCTTCCGTGCCGACTTCCCGCGCGACCCGGCTCACTTCGAACGCGAACCCGTTGAGCTGGTCCACCATCGTGTTGATGGTGTCCTTGAGCTCGAGAATTTCGCCCTTGACGTCGACGGTAATCTTCCGCGAGAGGTCGCCGCGCGCGACGGCCGTGGTGACGCCCGCGATGTTCCGCACCTGGGCGGTGAGGTTGGACGCCATCGCGTTGACCGAGTCCGTCAGGTCCTTCCAGGTGCCCGCCACACCGGGCACGACCGCCTGGCCGCCGAGCTTGCCGTCCGTCCCGACCTCGCGGGCCACGCGCGTGACCTCCGCGCCGAACGATCGCAGCTGATCGACCATCGTGTTGATGGCTTCCTTGAGCTGCAGGATCTCGCCCCGCACGTCGACCGTGACCTTTTTCGACAGGTCGCCATTGGCCACCGCGATCGTGACGTCTGCGATGCTGCGGACCTGAGCGGTCAGATTGCCCGCCATCTGGTTGACCGATTCGGTCAAGTCCTTCCAGACGCCCGACACGCCACGGACTTGTGCCTGGCCGCCCAACTTGCCCTCGGTCCCGACCTCGCGTGCCACGCGCGTGACTTCCGAGGTAAAGACCGAAAGCTGATCGATCATCTTGTTGACCAGCTTGGCCGATCGGAGGAACTCGCCCTCGAGCGGTCGGCCGTCGACTTCGAGGCTGATCGCCTGGCTGAGATCCCCTTTCGCGACGGCCCCGACCGCCCGCGTGACCTCGGTCGTGGGCCATACCAAGTCGTCGATCAGCGTGTTGATCGCCGCCACTTCCTCGGCCCGGGTGCCGTACTCTCCGGGCACACTCATGCGCTGCTTGAGCTTGCCTTCCTTGCCCACGACCCGGCAGACTCGCGAGACCTCCGTCGCGCGGCGGTGGCTCACCGTGACGACGTCATTGAAGACGTCCGCGATTTTCCCGGAGATCCCGACCAGGTCGGTCGGCATCTTCGCGTTGAAATTGCCGTCACGGAACTCGACCATCGCGGAGAGGAGCTGGCGCGCGAATTGGTCGAACTCGGCCGGGGGGGCGAGGGCGCCGCGCGGCGGCGCGACCGCGCCGCGGCGGCTCGTCTCTGAGAGATTCATGTTGCTCCTGGATTCTTGGACCGCGTGCGGAATTCAATACGCGTTCCAGGCGCAGACCATGGGGACGCTGCCTCGTAAGGCCGCGTGATTACCACTAGTGGGTCGAGACCTGGCCAGAGTGGGCAAGCCGACGGCCGCCTTAGCAGGCCGCCAGCCGGAGAACGGGTATCGATCCTCCTCGGTCGCTGGAGGCCCAGACTAGAGATCCTGGTCGGCCAAGCCAAGATCGCAGGCGATCGATCGCCGCTCCCGCAGGATCTGCTCCGCTCGAAGCCAATCCTCGACATCGTGGCCGTGCGCGCCGCCGCGCTCGAGAAACAAGGCGTACGCTTCCGTGGCCACCGCAGCCGGACTGGAGTCCGCGATAGGAGGCGCCGATGGGATCGCCATCCTATCCAGGTCGTGTGCGGGTGGTACCCGATCGACGGCGAGACTCGGGGAGCGCATCATCGTCGTCACGACGCACCTCGCGATGCCGCGTGTTTGCGGCGGCTTGTGGAACGACCTGCGGGCGTTCTCGGAACCTTCCCTCCTGCACGCCGAGCTTCCGAGAGGCCAATCGCGATCGCCTGCTTTCGGCTGGTGACCGTCTTGCCGGAACGTCCGCTCTTCAATTGGCCGCGCTTCCGTTCGTGCAGCGCGCGTTTGACTTTCTGAGCGGCCTTTGTGCCGTACTTCGCCATAGACGCTCTCCTCGAAATGCCCGGTCTTGGCGCGCCGCTGTTGCAATCCTCTTGCCGAATGATTGCCAGGCCGCCGCGGGGCGCCAGGCGGAGCAGCGCTCAGACGTCACACGAGCCCTTGGCAGCGGAGTCCCCTGAGTGTGGAGCGGCGTGCTCACGGCCGTATCTTCATCGCGGCGTTCGTCGCGCGACATCGCGATCCCATCGGCGGATGCCGGCAGCCGTCTTGCAACGCACGCCGAGAGCCGGGACCGGAGACCGCACCCATGAGCATGAGACAGCTCGACCGTTACCGCTGCGATGAATGTGGATTCGAAGCGGAGGTGACGCGTCCACCTCGCGCGACGAGTCCGTCGGAAGGGACCCTCTGCTGTTGTGGGCGTTGCGGTGCTGAGATTGAGACGAAAAGCAGCGCGGCAGCCGATCAGGAACGAAATCCTCGAATCCCTCAGGCGGTGTCGGCCGTCTAGTCCTAGCTCCGAACGTCCGTGCCAGCGACCCCGGCCGTCGAGTGAGGCCGGGACCAGTACCCTGATGAGCAATTCGCTGCTACACAGTGGCAACACGACGGCTGACCGAGTCCGGCCGTGTGGATGCCTGTCGCCAGGCTCAAGCCTCTTCCGACTCGGTGCCAGATTGCTCCCGGATACCACACTCCTTCATCTTGTTGAGTAAGGTCTTGTAGCTGACGCCCAGTTGCTGGGCGGTCTTCCGCCGATTCCACCGGAACCGATCCAACGTCCGCTGAATCGCTTCGGTCTCGGCTGTTATCGCGGCGGCCCGCGCCAACTCCGGAAGCTTGCCGCGCCGCGGGGCCGCGTCCGATTCGGCGATCACCGGCGGTGCCGCCCTCGCCAGCGGGACGCTGGCTGGCGGCGCGGCGGGCGCCTGCGACACGGCGGCGGGCTCGCCGAGTGGCTCGCGGCGTAGGTCCGCCAGCAGCAGTCCTTCGTCACGAAGAATGACGAAGCGCTTGATGGTGTTTTCCAGCTCGCGCACATTGCCTGGCCACGTGTAGGCCGCGAGTGCCTCCCGGACGGACGCGGACGGCCTCAGCATCGGCCGGCCGTATCGCTCGGAAAACCGTCGCAGGAAGAACTCCAGCAGGGCCGGGATCTCCTCGCGCCGCTGGCGGAGCGGGGGCACCCGGATCTCGATCACCTGGAGGCGGTAGTACAAGTCTTCGCGGAACTGCCCCGTGCGGAGCATCGCGCCCAGATCGCGGTTGGTGGTCGCGATGACCCGGACGTCGATGGAGACGAGACGATTGCTGCCCAGCTTCGTGAACTCGCGATCTTGCAGGACGTGGAGCAGCTTCGCCTGCAATCCCACCGGCATTTCGCCGACTTCGTCGAGCAGGATCGTGCCGTCATTGGCGAACTCGAACTTGCCCACGCGCGCCGTCTGGGCGCCAGTGAACGCGCCGCGCTCATGGCCAAACAATTCGCTCTCGAGCAGCTCGGATGGGAGCGCTGCGCAGTTCACTTTCACGAACGGCTTGACACGGCGGCCCGACCGGCGGTGCAGCTCGCGGGCAATGACTTCCTTGCCCACGCCGCTCTCCCCGGTGAGGAGGACGCTGACGTCGCTGTCCGCCACTCGGTCGACCATCGTCATGACGTGGCGCATGGCGGCACCGGATGTCCAGCAGACCTGCGACCCGTCGGGCGCCTCGGCTATCTGCGCGCTGAGCCGCGCCACCTCTTGTGTGAGCGCGACCCGCTCGATGGCTCGGCAGATCGCCGCTTCGAGGGCGGCCTCTTGCAGGCCGTGCTCGCCATCCCCCTTCACGACGTAGTCCAGCGCGCCGAGTCGCACGGCATCCACGATCGTGGCCGGTACCTGCTGGCCTGACACCATGATCACGGGGGTGCCGGGATGCGACGACCGCAGCTCGCGCAACGTGTCAAGTCCGGTCACGTTGGGCATCTGGACGTCGAGCAGAATGGCGTCGGGCATCGAGGTCGGGAGCGCCTGCAGCAAGGCGGCACCGCTGGGGTAGACGCTGGTCTCGTAGCCTCGCGAACGCAGAAACGTCGACAAGTACTCGACGAACAGCGGATCATCGTCGACGATCGCGACGTTGGCGCTCCGTGTCGTCATGACTGGGGTTCCCCTGTGGCGTGAACGAGTCGTCCCACCCGCAACATCCGCGTGTAACTCATGATGGGCCAGGGAACGCAACTCGCGTGCCAACAGATCCAGCGTGGACGGCCAGTCCATCGTTCCTCATGACAGTCTGGGGTCACCCCAGGTGCTGGCACGCATCTTGAGATCGGAGGATCGAGACCCGGTGGGCGAGTTCCTCACGGTGAAGCATGACAGGGAAACAGATCCGGATTCTTGTGGTCGACGACTACGGTGATGCGCTCGAAATGTGGGCGCTATACTTGCGCTCCCGCGGGTACGGCGTGCTGACGGCCGGCGATGGCCTCAAAGCCGTGGAGATGGCCGCGGAGTACTTGCCCGATCTCATCATAATGGACTTGGATCTGCCCGGTATCACAGGCCTTGAAGCCGCGAGGCGCCTGCGGGGTCTCTCGAAGACCGCTCAAATTCCCCTGATCGCCGCGACCGGCTGTTCACACGTCAAGCAGCTCGACGAGGCATACGTCGTAGGCTTCGCCGCCGTCTTGATCAAACCATGTGAGCCGGCCGCGCTCGTCAAGGAAATCGACCGTGTCCTCTCAAGCTTTCAGCCCATTGAGGCGGCCGGTAACCCCGGTTAGGGTGGTGGCCGGTCGCCCAGGACCGCGCACAGCCGGTGGACTCCGCCGTCAGCCGCGATCGGAATGGCCGAGGGATCCACGGCCACGCCATCGAGTTCCGCTGATAGGACGCCGCGGCAGCGCCGGCCGGGGTTCTCGACCGTGATCTCGTAGCGCGTCGAGCGGAAGCGCCAGACGATGGTGAACGACGGCCAGGAGGCTGGAATGCAGGGGTCGAGCTGGAGCGTGTGGCCATGGAGGGTGAGTCCCAGAATGCTCTCGAGCCCCGCCCGGTACATCCAGCCCGCTGATCCCGTATACCAGGTCCAACCGCCCCGCCCCACCCAGGGCTCCCGCGCGTAGATATCGCCGGCGACCACGTACGGCTCGGTTTGGTAACGGTCGACATCCGCGGACGTGCGCGTGTGGTTGATGGGGTTCAGCATGTGAAAGATCTCCGTCGCTTCATCACCACACCCCAGTCGCGCAAGCGCCATGACGACCCACAGCGCGGCATGCGTGTACTGGCCGCCGTTCTCCCGGATGCCGGGCGGATAGCTCTTGATATATCCGGGATCCTGTGCCGAGTGATCGAACGGCGGGTTGAGCAACAGCACGAGTTGAGAGGCCCGGCGGACGAGCGCGGCGCGGACTGAATCCATGGCGCGCTCGGCGAACCGCTCGGGGACGGCACCGGACAGTACGGACCAGGATTGCGCGATCGAATCGATCTGGCACTCATCGTTGTGGGCGGATCCCAACGGCGTGCCGTCGTCGTAGTACCCGCGGAGGTACCATTCGCCATCCCAGGCAAGCTCCAACCGGCCGCCCAATGCGCGCGCCTCGTCCCGGTAGCGCCGGCCGGCGGCGTCGTCATGGCGAAGGTCGCAGACCGCAGCCCAGTCGGTGAGCGTACGGCAGAGGAAGAAGCCGAGCCACGTGCTCTCGCCGCGGCCGGCCGCACCGACGCGGTTCATCCCGTCGTTCCAATCGCCGGCTCCCATGAGCGGAAGCCCGTGTGAGCCGGCGGTCAATCCCTTCTCCAGCGCGCGCGTGCAGTGTTCGAAGAGCGTGCCCGCCTGCTGACTCGTGGTCGCGTCCGCATAGGCTTCGACTTCTTCGGGCTTGAGAAGCGAGCCTTCGAGGAATGGGATGCGCTCGTCGAGCACGCCTGCGTCGGCCGTCGCTTGCACGTAGTGGGCGACCACGAAGGGCAACCACAACAGATCGTCGGAACAGCGCGACCGGAGTCCGCGCCCTCCGGGCTCGTGCCACCAGTGCTGCACGTCGCCCTCGATGAATTGCCGGCCCGCGGCGCGCAGGATGTGTTCGCGCGCCAGGTCGGGCCTCGCAAAAGAGAGAGCCATGACATCCTGGAGCTGATCCCGAAACCCGAACGCGCCGCTCGGTTGGTAGTATCCGGTCCGCGCCCAGAGGCGGGAGCTGAGATCCTGGTACAGCAACCAGCGATTCATCAGCACGTCGAAGGAATCATCGGGCGTCCGAATCTGGATGGCGTCGAGCGATTGGTTCCAGGACTGCTGGACATCGTCCAAGGCCGCGATCGCCGGCGGGACACGACCGTGGCGCTCGATGAGTTGGCGCGCATGGACGGCGTCCATGCCTTGACCGAGCAGAAACACGATCTGCTGCGTCTGGCCGGGCTCGAGCACGAGTCGCAGCTGGAGTGCCGCGCACGGATCCCATCCGGCGCCGAAGTCGCCGGACAGGGCCTCACGGTCGAGCGCCGCTGGTGACCCAAGGGAGCCGTTGCGCCCGACGAACGCCAGACGGTCGCCCGTGGCCGACGCCGGCGGCAAGCTCGCGGCGAGAAAGGCGACCCGGTCGCGGAAGTCCTCCGCAAAGGAGTTCCTCGCGAGAATGGCGCGCGCGTCGGCCGAGTAGTCGGTCACGACGTGCAGGTGCTGACCATCCCTTGGCGGCCCGAGCCACCAGTCGTTATAGGCGAACACGCTCAGGTGTTTGGTCGTCCCCGTACGGTTCAAGAGTGTGATCAACGAGAACTTCACGGGCTCGCTGGCGTGGACGAAGACATCGAGGTCCTGTTCGATGCCATCGGTGATTCGGGAGAAGCGAGTGTGGCCAGCCGCGTGCCGGACGAGTATGCGGCCGGTCCCGCTATCGACAGGCATCGGTCCCGGCGTCACGGACGAGGACCGTCCGGTTTGATCGTCACGGATGAAGATCGCCTCGCTGGTCGGATCGGTGACCGGATCGTTGCGGAACGGCGTCAGGCGGTTTTCTCGACTGTTCCCGGACCACGTATGCGCGCTGCCGGAGGCCGTGATGATCGTTCCGAACCCGGGGTTCGAGATGACGTTCACCCACGGCAGGGGAGTCTGCTGATGGCCTTCGAGCGCGATGAGATACTCGCGGCCGTCTGGGGAGAATCCTCCAAGCCGGTTGGCGAGCCGCGCGGGTGGGATGACGACGCGGCTCTCGTACTGGCCTGAGGCTGCGGCTCGCGGTTGAGTGCGGTGTTCAGGAGGCCAGACCACGGGGCCGGGCGACTGCACCGGATGCGGCCGATTGAGTTGCGCATCCAGGTCGCCTCGGTTATCACTGAGCACGGCCTGGGCGGCGGCGAGGAGCACATGGTGTCCCGTGTCGCCGAGATGGTCGCCGCGCAGCAGGAACACTCCACCCGGTTGATGTTTCCAGGCCGCCCAGGGGCCGGTATCGATCAGGGCGTTGACCTGCGTTTGGACCTCGTCGAGATAGCTGACTGGTTCCTCGTTCAGAATCACGACGTCCGCTCGAAGGCCCTTCAGGCGCCAGTACTCCTGGGCCTGAAGCACTCGGCGCGTGAGCGCGAGGCCTGCGCCCGTCCCTAGGCGGACGACCAGAATGGGCAAGTCTCCCGAAATGCCGTAGGGCCAGAGTCCGGCTTGGCCGAGCCGGTTCGACGCGAGCAGGTCAGGCTCGGCTCGAAGCGATCGGTCCACCCCCAGCACGCGCGATGCGAGCCGCTCGAAGAGCAGGGCCTCGCCGCCGCCTATTTCGAGGTGGGTGAGCGTCGTTTGCGCGTTGGTGAACGAGAGAGCGAAGGCGCGAGCCGTCGCGCGTGGATCGTGATACCTCTCCGCCAGCGCGATCGCCGCGGGCCGATCGGCCGCCGCGCCGGTCGCGAAGTGCAGTCGCGTCGTCGCACCGGGCGGGATGCGGACGCGCCGGCGAAGACTGAGCAGCGGGTCGAGCACGACGCCGGTCGTGCCGGTGAGGCTGCGCCCGTCAAGGGCCACGGGCGCGGCGGTGCTTCGTCCGCGGCCGAGGAATGCCGCCCGGTTGGTCTCCCATTCGACCGGCCCTTGCGCGCGATTCTCCTGGCCGAGCACGTGCACGGCCCAGGAACCCGCCTCGCGCGAGTCTCGTGGACGGCGATGGCAGACGAGCGCGGCGCAGCTCGAGACGTACTCGGTTTCGAGGAAGAGCTTCCCGAACGCCGGATGAGCGAAGTCGTCGTCGGCCGCCAACAGCACGATCTCGACATAACTCGTGATCTCAATTTCCCGGCCGCGATCGCCGTGATTCGTCACCGTCAATCGGCGCACCTCGACGTCATCCTCGGGTGAGACGGCGATGTCGAGCTGCGTCGAGAGGTCCTCGTCGCGTCGGGTAATCGTGACTCGATCCGCTCGGAACGTGACGAGGTAGTCCAACGGGTCCACGCGCGTGGGATGGAAGGTGGGCGACCAGACCGCGCCGCTCCGCACGTCGCGCAGATAGAGAAACTGGCCACCCGCGTCGCACGTGGCGTCCTGATGCCATCGCGTCACCGCGAGCCCCTTCCAGGCGCTCCAGCCGCCACCAGCATTCGTCACGGCCGTCACGTACGTGCCGTTCGACAAGAACTGCGTATGAGGCACGTCGGTGTGCGGCGACCGAAAGCGTCGGCTCGTCACGACCGGCAGCGGCGCCGGCGCGCGAACGTCGTGCTCCGGGCGAGGTTCCGTGGTCGCGACGTACCTCGGGAGGCGCTCCTGCAGCAGGAGTTCCGTGGCCTTGACACGCGGCTCCGCATGAAATCGCTCCACCATGCCGTTGCCGAGCAACGTGTTGGCGAGCGCCACCAGGGTCATACCCTGATGGTGCGCGAGGTAGTCCGGTACGACCGTGCCACGGCTGGGGGGTGACGGAGATGATTCGTCGGGATGGTCGACGGTGCGATCGGTGTAGTCGATGGCATCGAAAAAGCCATACGTGCCCGTGAGCCGCTCTCGCGCCAGGCGACGCAGGTTCTCGGCGCTGGGCCCGGGCGCGATCATCGTGGCGAGCGCGGTCGCGTATGGCGCCACGACGAGCTCGTCGGCCAAACCACGCTTGAGCCCCAGGCCAGGAACGCCGAACGCCTTGTACTGGTAGTTGCGATAGCGATCGACGACGTTGTAGGCGGATTCCGAGATGCCCCACGGCACGCCACAGCTCGCCGCGTAGTCGATCTGCCGCCGGACCGCCAGGCGACACGAGGCATCGAGCAGCGTGTCGGGGTAGCTCCGCATCATCAAGAGCGGCATGAGGTACTCGAACAGCGACGCGCTCCAGGAGAGCAATACCGGCGCGCCGTGGATACTGGTGACTGGCCGGCCCAGCCGGAACCAGTGGGTTTCCGGGACGTCACCTTTGGCGATCGCGAGGAAACTGGCCAACCGCGCCTCCGACGCCAGGAGGTCGTAGCGTGACGCGTCGAGACGACCGGGGCCCTCCGCATCGGCAAGCCGATAGCCGATCGCGAACAGATCCCGAGCGGGGTCATAGAGGAACGTGAAATTCATGCCGTCAAAGAGCTGGCAGGCGCGGTCCGCCAGGTGTGCGAGGCTGGTTCTCCGGGAGTCGGTAGGCGCCTCGGGCGCCGGGGTAGCCGCCAGGGCACGCAGGCCCATGCTAAGTGTCAGCAACGCGCCGGCGAGATTGCCGCTGTCGACCGTTGACACATACGCAGGCCGGAGCGGCGCCAGGGTCTCGGTGTCGTACCAGTTCAGAAAATGCCCTTCGAACTGCTCGAGCGCCTCGAGCGTCGTGAGAGCGGCCGTCGTTCTCGCGATGAGCGCATCGAGGTCAATGAATCCAAAGTCGTGGGCCGCCAGCGTCGCGAGCAGGCCCATGGCCATGTTCGTCGGCGATGTCCGATGCGCCACCCGTAGAGCCGGGTCGATCTGCACCCCGTCCGGTGGCAGGCCGTGGTCCGCCGGTCCAGCGAACGTGTCGAAGTACTTCCAGGTGGCCCGCGCGACCTCGGTCAGGTACGCGCGATCCGGCGTGCTGACCTCGGCATGCCGGTGGCCGGTCGGTTGGCTCAGGGTGAACGCGATGAGCGGAGCTGACATCCAAAGCGTCAGGATGGGCAGCGCGAACGAAAAGCCATGATGGCCCGTGGTCAACAGCAGAATCGTCACGACGACGGCTATCGCCGGACTCGCGATCATGCGGACCAGGAATTGCTCGCGGCTGGGCGGTTCCTGCCGAGCGACGCTCTCTGCCGTTTCCCACTCCAGCAGCCGCGTGTGCGTGACCACGAGTCGAATGAGCGTCAGGCCGATCGCGTGCAGCATCTCCCATGACTGATTCGCCACGAACGTGAGCTGGAGGAGGCACTGGGCGGCCGCATTGGTGAGATCCTCACGAAGCGTGCGCAAGAATGACGCCCATGACTGCCCGCGCTCCGGTCCGGCGAGGCCTTCCACGAGCCGCGAATACAGCGGGAAGCTGACCGCCGAGAGGCCGAACGCCGTCCACACGGCCGGGTGGCCCGGAAACATCATCCACCCGGCCAGGAACAGCGCGAGCAGGGCTGGGCCCGCCACGCTGCGGCGAAGGTTGTCCGCGATCTTCCACCGCGCGATCAAGGGTAAGTGGTTGCGCGTGGTCCCGTGCGATGTGCGGACGAACGGGAACATCCACTGCGCAATCTGCCAATCGCCACGGACCCAGCGATGCTGTCGGCGGCCGTGCGCCAGGACGCTCGACGGGTAGTCATCGACGACTTCGACGTCGCTGACGAGCGCCGTCCGCGCGTACAGCCCTTCGAAGAGGTCGTGCGACAACACCGCATTCTCAGGGACCCGTCCCTCGAGAGCGGCGCGGAAGGCGTCGACGTCGTAGAGTCCCTTGCCCGTGAAGATCCCTTCACCAAACAGGTCTTGATACACGTCGGAGACCGCCGTCGTGTAGGGATCGACGCCGGTATGGCCCGCATACGTCCGCGCGAACGCCGACCCGCGCGCGCTCGCCATCGTCACGCTGACGCGCGGCTGGAGGATGCCATAGCCTTCGGTCACACGGCCGACCGCCGGATCGAAGTGCGGGCGGTTCAGGGGATGGGCGATAGTGCCGATGAGCTTCTTCGCCACGTCTCGCGGCAGCACCGTGTCCGAGTCGAGCGTGAGGCAGTACCGCACGGACGCCAGCAACCCGAGCGGCCCAAGCTGCACGCTGAAACTGGTGTCAGTCGCCCCGCGCAGGAGCCGATTGAATTCCTCGATCTTGCCGCGTTTGCGCTCCCACCCCATCCACGAGTGCTCGTGCCCGTTCCAGCGCCGTTCGCGGTGGAACAGAAAGAACCGGTCGGCGTGGTCAGGGCCGGCACGTGCGGCGAGCGCGGCCAGTCCGTCGCGTGCGGCCTCGAGGATGGGCGCGTCGTCCGGCATGTCGCGCGCGGGGGCGTCCGCGAAATCGCTGAGCAACGCGAAATGAATGTGAGGATCGGCGTTCGCGAAGGAGAGGACCTCGAGATGTTCGAGCAAGGCCGCGACGCGGGCGACCGACGTCAGGATGGTGGGTACGATGACAATCGTCCGGGCGTCCGACGGGACGCCGTCCGAGAAATCCAGCCGTGGCAGCAGACGCGGCGGCAGGAACCATCCCACGAGCCGTTGGATGAATGCCGTCGCCACGTCACTGGCAGGAATCAGGAGCACGAGTGCGACGGCGATGAGCTCGCGCCGCGAGCCGCCCGCCGCACGGGCGTACGCCGTGCCCGCGACCGCCAGTCCACCGGTGACCAGCGCAATCGAACCCAGATAGAGAGCCGTGGCGTGCGCCCGCACCACCCGGCGCATGCGGCGGCCGATCGCCAGAGGGCGGCCGAGATCCCGCTCCAGGGCCGCTCGTCCCCGATCGATCAGGTAATACCCCACGTGGGCCGCCCGCGGCGAGGCACTGCCGCTCGTCGCCGCCTGACGCGCGCGCTTGATCGCGGCGGTCGCGATCTTCACCTCCTCGGCGCCCGAGGGCCAGGCGATCTCCTCAACGGCCTGACGTAGCCGATTGCGGCTGAGAAAATCCATCCGCCGATACGCGTCCGCCGGGTCGAGTTGCAAGATCCGCTCGACCAGGCTCACCGCTTCGACATGTTCTTGCCAGTCGAGTGCGGCGCACAGTCGCAGGCTCGTGATGACATTCGCGATGGACACCTGGGCGGCCGCCTGCCGCTGCAGTTCGTTGCGGATCGCGTCCTCGGCCGTGAGTTGCCGGGCGGCCAGGTGTTCCTCGACGGCGGCCCGATGAGCCGTCGAGGGCTGGCCATATTCCCTGAAGCGGTGCAGGAGCTGGACCACGTGGGCGAGGTGCAGGGTTGCCGGTAGCGTCGATGGTGCCAGGACGCCGCGCGGACCGACGCCCGCGAGCCGGTCATCGGCCGCCCGGCGTGCCTGACGGGCTTCGAGGATTTCGTCCGCGACCACGCGCGCATTCTCGACCAATGACAGCTTGAGCATGCTCGGCCACGCCCAGAGCTCGCCGAGCGTGAGGGATACGACGGTCTGGAAGCCATTCAGGAAGCGTTTGAGCTGGTCGTCATCCAGCCGATTGTCGCTGTGCGCCGTCACGTCCGCGGCCAAGACAGAGATGCGACTGTGGCCCGCGTGCTCGCCCGACGCGACCCGAGGCAGTTGGTCGTGGAAGGTCTGGGGAAGGTGCTCGCGCACCTGACGGATTTCCGATGTCAGGACATGAAAGTTGTCCAGCAGCCAATCGCCGGCGGCGGTGACGTCGAGTCCCTGCCGCGTGTCCTCGCTCAGGACCCGGTACGCGTCGCGGAGCGCCAGCGCGTTTTCGTCGAGGCGTCGAAGGATACCGCGGGCGCTGCGCCGCCTCCCGGGGACGACCGCGAGGGTCGACGCGAGCGCTTTCGCACGGTCCTCGATTCGCTCCACGCTGAGCAGTTCACCGCGCATAGAGTCTTCTCGCAAGGCACCGTGCGAAATATGTGCCGGCCGGGAGCGAAGGGCGGCTCGCGATGTAGCGCGCCACGGTCCGCGCGAGGCTGCGCGGCGCGAGCCGCCCCGGCCTGCCAGAAGCCAGGCCGCTCAGGATGAGGAGACGTGCCTAGCGGTCGCCCCCGCCTCGAGCCGTGGCCTTCTGATCCTTCACCTGAATTTCATTGACGACCTGCGTCACATTCGCCACCGACGAGGCGAGCTTCGCGGCCTGCGCACGTTTGGCCTGGGAATTGACGTGACCCGTCAGTGTGACGACGCCGCCGTGGACGCTGTACGAGACGGTGTCGCTCAAGCCGTACTGAATGAAATAGGCCTTCAGGTCACTGCCAACAGCGTCGTCAAGCGCGGAGTTAATCTTCTTCGCGTCGGCCTCGATGCCTGGAGGCGTGACGATAATCTCGTTCGCCACCACCTGTTGGCCAGCCACCGCCTTCGCAAGGGACTCAGCTTGTGCCTTGTCTGAGTCCGCCGCGACCTGGCCGGTGAGCGTGACCACGCCCTTGTCACGATCCTGGCTGACGGAGATGTCCTTGAAACCGTTCTGGTCGAGCGAGGCGCGGACGTCCTTGGACACATCGGGCGCCTTGTCAGCGGCCGAGCACCCGGCGAGAAGCCCGACGACGAGTAACGTGGGCAGAGCATGTAGGTGTCTCATAACGCATCACTGGTGCAACTCTCGCGCCAACACATGTTGCACGGCGGTGCGTCACGGGCCGACAAGGACTGAGTAGCTACTAGGTAAAGGGCTTCCTTGTGTTTTCCCGCGCGGGCCGAGAGGCTTCCGGAGGACGCCCGGTTCCTCTGCATCGTGGTCGACGCCTGACCACCTACCGGTAGTTCGCCGCCTGGAGTTCGAAGAGCTTGGCGTACTGGCCACCGGAAGCCATAAGCCTGTCGTGCGACCCTTCCTCGGCGATGCGACCCGCCTCGAGGACGACGATGCGGTGGGCCATGCGGATGGTCGAGAATCGGTGGGAGATGAGGAGCGCCATCCGGTCCGCCGCGAGGTGGCCGAAGTTCTCGAAGACTTCGGCTTCTGCCCTCGCGTCGAGGGCGGCCGTCGGTTCGTCCAAGATCAGAATCTTTGCGTTCCGCAGATACGCGCGTGCGAGCGCCACGCTCTGCCACTGACCCCCCGACAGATCGACCCCGCCCTCGAACCGCCGCCCCAGCATCTGTTCGAGCCCATGGGGCAGGTGTGAGATGAGGTCTTCGGCGCCGCTCTTCTTGAGGGCCTCCCACAGCGCCGGGTCATCCCCCACGAGGTCCACGCGGCCGGCGGCGACGTTTTCGCGCACCGGCAGGTCGTACCGGAAGAAATCCTGGAAGATGACGCCAATCTCGGCGCGCAGGTAGTCAACGTCGTACTCGCGCAGGTCGACGCCGTCAAGAAGAATGCGGCCCTCGGTCGGGTCATAGAGGCGCGCCAGGAGCTTGACGAGGGTGGTCTTGCCGCTGCCGTTCTCGCCGACCAGGGCGAGGTGCTCGCCCGCCGCCATCGTGAGCGAGAGGCCGCGGAGGATCGGCTCTCCGCCCGGGTAGGCGAACGACACGTTCTCGAAGACCACCCCGCCAGGGGCGGGCCACGAAGGACGACGCGCATTCGGGGGGGAGGCGATCCGCGGCTGCATGCGCAGAAACGACAGGAGGTCGCCGAGAAAGAGCGCCTGCTGTGAGATGAGGGAAAAAAGCGAGAAGAGCGAGGTGAGCTCGCTCTGGGCGCCAGCGATGGCGCCCGCCAGGAACGTGAGGGTGCCGACCGAGATCCCGCCGGTAAAGGCACGCCAGACGAGATACGCGTAGCTCCCGTAGTAGCCGATGGACCCGACCGTCGCACACGTCGCGCCCCAGAGAAGTCGGCGGCGGGCCATGTCCCGGTTGATACCGATGAGTTCAGTCGAGGCGGTCTGATAGCGGTCGCGAAAGTGATTCGCGAGGCTGAACATCTTGATTTCCTTCGCGCTCTCGCGACTGCTGCCGAGAAGCAGGATGTACTCGAGCTCGCGGCGCAGGGGCGTCAACCGGTGGGCGAGCGCGTACCCGCGGACCGCGAACTCGCTTTCGGCCGCGAGGCTGGGCAGAAGGCAAGCGATGAGCACGAGGAGGAGCCACGGCGCGTAGTAGGCGACCGACGAGGCGAGCGAGAGGAGGGTCACGAGGCGCTGCAGGGCGGACCCGAACGACGTAAGGAGTTCCGTGCGGTCGGTGGCCTGGGCCCGCGCGCGCTCGAGCATGTCGTAGAAGGTCGGGTCCTCGAACGCCTGTAGATCCAGCGTTGCGGCGTGTTGCAGGACTCGCAGGCTGATGGCGCGGCTGAACTCGTCGCCGAGCCGGGCCTCGAGGAAGTCCGTGAGCCGGCCGATCACGAGCGACGTGGCGGCCAGGCCAAGCCCCGCGCCGAGGAGCAGCCACACGAGCCGGGTCGGGGCAGGGACGTGCTGTTCGGTGACCATCACGACCAGGTCGATGAGGTGCTTGGACACGAGGAGCGCGCCGAAGGGTAGCAACGCCGACACGAGTCGGCAGACCACGAGCGTGCTGATGAGAGTCGGGGCCGCCGAGGCCAGCAGGCGCAGCGCGGGCGGAATATTCGAAAGGGCCGCCAGCCGGTCGCGAACGCCCGTCTTTTCGGCGGCCGGGGCCGGAGCGTCCGATGCTTGTGGCGGCGTCTCGGCCATGGTCCAACCGGATCTAACTGACCTTGGGTTCGGACGCCGCCTCGCGGTTGATGCCGTGTAGTTCCTGAATCATCAAAGCGTGGAGACCGTGCGCGTTGCTCATTGTGAAACTCCTCGAGGACAAAGTGATGGTCACTCCTCGGCGTCGGGGGCGCGGGTGTCGTGCGCGAGGCTCTGCGCAATCTGGCCGGCCTCGGACGGCGTCGTGCCGGCGCTCATCTTTTCATAGGCGGCCTCCAACTTCGCGTCTCGAGTGCGCTCTGACCGATCGATGACGCTGTCGTCACCGGGCAGCTCGACCCTCAGTTCTTCCAGCATCATCAGGATCCCCGCCGCAATCGGCAAGGCCAGCAGCGCCCCGACAATGCCCATCAGGGTGCCTCCCGCCACGAGCGCCAGGATGACCACCGTCGATGAGAGCCGTAGCACGTGTCCGTAGAGTCTCGGGACCAGGATGCGATTCTCGAACTCCATGTAGACCAATAAGCCAGCCAGGACCACGACGGCCACTGGCAGTCCTTGGGGAAGCGCAGAGAGGACCGCGGGGATGACGACGATCAGGCCGCCAATGAAGGGAAGGACGTCCACCATCGCCGCGAGCAGAGCGAGCGATAGCGCGTTCGGGACGTGGCAGATGAAGAGCAGCAGAAGGGTGAAGACGCCGATCGCTGCGGACGTAATGAGCTGCCCGCGCATGTAACCGCCGACGATCGTTTGCATGTTCTGGAGGATGCGCGCCAGCCGCAGGTGGTAGTGGCGAGGGACGATGGCATAGGCTGCGCCCTGCGCACGCTTGCCGTCCGCGAGGAGATAGAACGACAGCACCAATGTCGTCACGCCGTATCCGACCATCGCTACGGCCCTCGACGAGTAACCGAGCAGGGTGCTCTCGATGTGGGTGAACGTCTCCTCCAGGCCCGCACCCTGCACGATGTGGGCGACGGGTATCGTCACACTGCGCTCCCTGAGGACGGCGATCAGCCACGCGCGGGTGGCTGGCGCGTTCTGTACCATCTGCGTGAGCTGATCAATAAGCGGCGGGATGGTGAGGAACAGCAGGCAAGCCGCGGCGACGCTCATCGCGACAAAGAAAAGAGCCAGGGCGTACACGCGCCTGAGGCCTCTCGCTTCTGCCCACTCGATCACCGGATTGAATGTTCCAGCGAGGATCAGCGCCATGACCAGAATCAGCTCCACGATCCAGAGCTCGTACGCCAGCCACACGCCCGCAATCGTCGCCAAGATTAACGCGATCGAGCGTGGCGCAATCTCGAAACGAACGACAGACTTGTCCTGCACGGGCTTCTTCAAGGGATCGACCTCCGAAGGACTCAGCCTGGCCACGACGTCATCGACGCGAATGTGGCGTCGGACCCAGGCTCGTGTAACCCATGCGAAGCCCGTGCCGGCACGTACCCAGTGATCGGCAGATTGCGGCCCGGGTGAAGGCGGCGCGCTACCGAGGATCGGTCGGCCGCCACCGCAGGATAGCCTGGTCCGCCGTTATCTTATCCATATCGCGCTTGTGGCCGCGGTGGCACAAGCCTTGCTCTTGAGAGTCCAACGGTCGATCGGGTCACCGCAGCGTGGCGGCGTGTCGACCGCGACCTAACTTCTTATGACGACCAAGCAGACTCCGGCGTTCGATGTGGACGTGTTTCTCAGTGCCGCAGGCGTGGGGACAACCCGGGCGTCCTATGAGCCCGCGGATGTCATTTTCTCCCAGGGCGATGCGGCCGACAGCATCCTGTATATCCAGACGGGCGCCGTGACGCTCTCGGTGTCCTCGCACACCGGCAAAGAGGGGGTCGTGGCCATGCTCGGGCCTGGTGACTTCTTCGGCGAGCCGGCGCTCGCGGGTCATGCCGTGCGTCTGGAGGCCGCGACCGCCAGGACGGCGACGACGGTGCTGGTCGTCCCGAAGGCGGAGATGATTCGCGCGCTCCATGCCGAGCAGGCGCTCTCAGACCGGTTCATCACGTATGTGTTGGCCCGGAACGTTCGCATCGAAGCGGACCTCGTCGATCAGTTGTTTAATGGCAGCGAGAAGCGGCTGGCGCGCACGCTCCTGCTCCTCGCGCGTTACGGCAAGCCGGACCAAACCGATCGCGTGCTGCCGAAGCTCTCACAGGAGACACTCGCAGACATGGTCGGTACGACGCGCTCCCGCGTGAACTTCTTCATAAACAAATTCAAGAAGCTCGGGTTCATCGAGTACAACGGCGGCCTCCAGGTCAATCCATCCCTCCTGACCGTCATCATCCGTGACTGACGTATGCCGCGTGCCTGGCCATGTTGGGCGATGGCCGGACAAGGGAACCGATGCCTATCATTCTGATCGTCGTGTTGCTCGTGCTGCTCTTGGGCGGCGGCGGGACGTACTACGGCCGGCGTTCTGGATGGGGAGGTCCTCATTACGGCGGCGGAATACTCGGCCTCGTCGTGTTGGTGCTGTTGATCCTCTGGCTCACCGGCAACCTCTAGATCTCCTCTAGATCGGGACTCGTTGGTACCCGCGGCGCGCGGCATGAGCAAGCGCGACGTGTCTCATTGGACGGAGATGGTCATGGAATTCGACATCGCTCCAGACAGAGCCATGACGACAATCGTGTAGGAGCCAGTCTGGCTGAAGACCATGGAGAACTGAATCGAGGTATCCGTCTCGATGCTGAGGCTCGACGCAGTCGTGTTGACGCCATGTGGATCGGTGACGACGACGCTCGGAGAGGTCCCGAAGTTCAACCCGGAGATCGACACGACCTGGGACGCGGTGCTGTGCGTGGTCGAGGACGGTGAAACGCTGTTGATGACTGGCGCGGCCGTGGTGCCTGTACCAACGCTCAGGGAGAACGACGTCGAGACGTCTCCGTTGGGCTCCTGGACGACGAGGCCGTAGGTGCCGTTCATCGCCAGCACGAGCGACGCCTGGAACGACGTTGAGAGCACGTCTTGAATCTGGGAGGCCGGAATATTGACGGTCGCGCCCGTGGGATCCGTGACCTCGAGGATGAGGCCGGTGCTGAATCCCTCGCCCTGGAATTGCACGAGTTGCGGTGTCGCGCTCGGGGTGAGTTGCAACGGCGCCGCGCTCGTGATCTCAAGACCGCTGCTCGGGCCGGTCGCGCCGCTGTGACCGCAGCTGATGCCGGTTGCGAACGCGACCATCGCGCACACCACTGGGATGCCTCTCAGAGGATGCCACCCAGCGGGAGAACGGCGGCCGGCACGGCGGGACATGTCGCCGGGTGCCGACAATGGGTTGGTGAGGGGGCTCTTCGAGTCGGGCTGAGTCATAAATCCCTCCTGACGGGCGACGCAACCTCGTACCGAGCAAGTCCGGTGCCGTCCGGCTCATCGCCAATGGCTCGCGCCTTCGAACGCGTCGAGGTCGACGTCGCCCCATGCGCAGCGATGAGGCGGTGGTGTGCAATTGAGAACAGCGAGGCGGGGCGCTGCTTTCGTAGCATCCATAAATCGAACGCGCGCGCTCGGGCGCCGAGAATGGTCGGGGCGCGCACGCGCAATCACCGTTCTGAGGAGCTAGGCGAGGCAACGCACATGATGAAAGTGAGCTCTCTTCGACTAGTGGCCCTGCTGGTGGCGATCGCGTCACCGATCACATTGATGGCCGCCGGCAGCCCGGTCCGCGCGCAACAGACCACACCACCGCCGGATAACACCGGGACGAACAAGCAAGGTGGATTGACCGCCGATCAGCAGTCGCAGACGAAGGAGGATCTTGCCCTGGTGAAGAAGATTCGCCAGGCCATCGTCAAAGACAAGACGTTGTCGACTGACGCGCACAACTGCAAGGTCATCACGCAGGACGGAGCCGTGACCCTGCGCGGCCCCGTGGATTCCGCGCAGGAGAAAGACGCAGTCGGCGGGATTGCCCAGGGCATCGCCGGGGCCGGCAAGGTCACGAACGACTTGGTCGCCAAGGCAGGGAAGTAACGCGGGTCGATCGTTGACGAGGAGGATCCCGTCATGACGGACAGCAAGCAGACCTCGGTCTTTGGGATCTATCCGGGCCGTGCCCAGGCGGAGCACGCCGTGGACGCCCTCATGCAGGCGGGCTTTACCAACAGCGACATCTCCGTGCTCCTGCCCGACAGTACGAGCATGCGGGACCTGGCGCATGAGAAGCACACGAAGGCGCCCGAGGGCGCGACCACGGGCGTCGCGGCCGGCGGCGTGGTCGGCGGCACCCTGGGGCTGCTGGTGGGCATCGGCGCGCTGGCGATCCCGGGCCTCGGACCGTTCATCGCGGCTGGCCCCATCATGGCGACGCTGGCCGGCCTCGGGGCCGGCGGCGCGGTGGGCGGCCTGATTGGCGCGCTCGCGGGCATGGGCGTGCCGGAGTACGAAGCCAAACGGTACGCCGGTCGCGTGAAGGACGGCGGGGTGCTGCTGTCGGCCCACTGCGACACGGCGCAGGAAATCACCACGGCGAAAGAGGTGCTCAAGCGCACCGGCGCCGAGGACATCTCGTCGACCGGCGAGCACAAGGGCGACCCTCACCACACCCAGCCGGACGAGACGCACCGAACCGGCCTGAGGTAGGCGGGCGCGTGGCACGCGAGTCGGGCGCGCGATTCTCAGCGAAGAGGACGGACGCAATGAGCACAAACGGCAGCGGCGGTTTCCTGATAGGTCTGATCTGCGGCGGCGCGATAGGCGGCGTGCTCGGCGTGCTCTTCGCGCCGAGGGCGGGCGCGGCGACACGGCGCCTTCTCGCCCGCTCGGCGGACGGCGCTCGTCTCCAAGCGATGGATCTTTACGACCAGGCGGTAGAGGCGGTTGACGACGCCACGGATGCCGGCGTGAAGGCATTCGACAAGGCCGCGGGCGTCGCCAGGAATGCGAACCCCCGCGATTCGCGCGCTGACGCATAGCCACCGGGTCACCCCGGTCCCAGAAGGCCAGCCGAGTGTGACCGTGCGTACTGGCGTCGCCGGCTGGAACATTCCGGCCGGATCGGCGCACCGATTTCCGGAACGGGGCAGCCATCTCACGCGGTATGCGAGTGCCCTACCGTGTGTGGAAATCAATTCGTCGTTCTATCGTTCTCACCGGCGGTTGACCTACGAGCGCTGGGCGGCGTCAACCGCGGAGTCTTTCCGGTTTGCCATCAAATGCCCTCGGTCGATCACGCACGAACACCGTCTTCACCGCGTCGGCGCGCTGCTCAGCGGTTTTCTGGGGGAAATCGCCGGTCTGGGGCGAAGGCGGGGCCCGATTCTTGTTCAACTGCCGCCCTCGTTCGCCTTTGACAGTCGACTCGCCGAGCGGTTCTTCATCACACTCCGCAGTGAAGACGACGGTCAAGTCGTGTGCGAACCCAGGCACTCCACGTGGTTCTCAGCCGAAGCCGAAGCCCTGATGCGCCGACATCAGATCGCCCGGGTCGTCGCCGATCCGCCATCGGGGCCGGCCGCCGAAAGCCCCGCCGGTTGGCCAGGAGTCACGTACTTCCGCCTGCATGGTTCGCCGCGAAGGTACTGGTCTCGCTACGAGCCAGTTCGCCTCCGGACGTGGGCCGACACGATTCACCACCAGCGAGCTGAAGCGGACGTCTGGTGCATCTTCGACAACACGGCAGCCGGCGCTGCGGTCGAGAACGCCTTCGAATTTCAAGCCATGATGGCCGGTGCCCGACTGGATAGTCCCTCGAGCCAGCCGAGTCGCTAAAGAATGGATAGCGAGCTGCACGCCAGCCCTGCTGGCACGGGAGCAACCGGCCGACGCGCGTCCTTGGCAGCGAACGCCCCAAGTTGGGTAAAGCGATTGCGCGAATAGGGATGCCTGTGGAATCCCGTCTAGTCCGGGTATGCCGATTGCATGCGGGATCATCATGTCCTCGGCCATTCCCTATCGCACGCTCGGAAGGACGGGAGAGCGCGTGTCCGCCATTGGTCTTGGCGGCTGGCATCTCGGCCTCAAGCACGTCGACTCGCACCTCAGCTTCCGAATCATTCGGACCGCGATCGATCGCGGCATCAACTTCATGGACAACTCCTGGGACTACAACCGCGGCGCCAGCGAACGGCGCATGGGGAAGGCGCTCCGCGGTGGCTACCGTCGCAACGTCTTCCTGATGACGAAGATCGACGGCCGGTCGTACGGTGAAGCCGGAAAGCAGCTCGATAAGTCCCTCGAGCGGCTGCAGACGGATTGCATCGATCTTGTTCAGCATCACGAGATTCTGCGGTACGAAGATCCGCATCGCGTCTTCGATCGCGACGGCGCTCACCGAGCCCTGCTCGAGGCAAAGAAGGCCGGAAAGATCCGCTACATCGGTTTCACGGGACACAAGGATCCGCACGTGCACCTGCACATGCTCGACGTGGCCCGCCAGCATGGATTCGTGTTCGACGCCGTGCAGATGCCGCTCAACGTCATGGATGCGCACTATCGCAGTTTCGCGAAGCTCGTGCTGCCGGAACTCCTGAAGCACGGCATCGGCGTGCTCGGCATGAAGCCGATCGCGAATGGCATCATCCTGAAGTCCAAGACGGTCTCCGCGCCCGAGTGCCTTCGCTACGCGCTGCATCTTCCGACGTCCGTGGTGATTACGGGCGTGGACTCGATGGCCGTTCTCGATCAGGCCTGCGAAGCGGCCCAAGACTTCCGACCTTTCACGGCGACGGAGCTGGCCGCGCTCCTGTCGAGGACCGCGGCAGCGGCAGCTCAAGGCGAATTCGAGCCGTTCAAGACCTCGTCGATCTTCGACGGCACGGCGGAACGTCCGGAGTGGCTGGGAGCGGAGCCGCCGCGGGTGCGCGCCTTGATGCGGTAGCCGTCTCGCATCGCGCTCGGTGCGATCCGGCACGTGGCGATCATATGAGTAGGATGACGGCCGGTCCGAGGATCAGGAACGTGCCACCGGGAATCGGCTCGGTGAGCCGAACGCTCCGCCTTGCTGGACGCGCCATCGTGCGCGGCGCGCTGGCGTTCTACAGCAGCGACAACCTGACGTTCGCGTCCTCGATCGCGTACTACTCGTTGCTGTCGTTCTTCCCCTTCGTGCTGATCGCACTCGACGTCCTGGGGCGCCTGATAGTCGTGCACGGCGATGCGCCGTTTCTGCGGCTGGTCGCGCTCGTCGTGCCCGCCCACCTCGACTTTGTGGTGGCGCAGACCGACGAACTCTCGCGCGCGCCCCTGAAGCTGAGCGTGCTCAGCACGGTCCTGACCGTCTGGGCGTCGATGGGCGTGTTCAGCGCGGTGACCTCCGCCGTCAACTACGCCTGGGGCGTCGAGCAGCCGCTCAGCTACTTGAAGAACACGCTGGTGTCGTTCGTCATGCTGATGATCGCCGCCGCGCTGCTCCTCGTCACCCTGGCGCTCATGAGCGTGCTGCAGGCCAGGGACGCCGACTGGTTCGCGCGGCTCGTGGGCGCCGTCCCCGTCATCGGCCGCGTCGAAGGCGTGGTCGTTCTTGGCGCGTCGACGGGGATGCTCATCGTCGTCATCGGCATGATCTATTACTTCGTGCCCAACACGAAGGTGCGCCTGCGCGACGTTTGGCCCGGCGCGGTGCTCGCGGGCGCACTGTGGCGGCTCGCCTTCATGGGATTCTCGCTGTACGTGCGCGGCTACTCGCGGTGGAGTGTGCACGGATCGATCACGGCGGTCGTGCTTTTCCTGGTGTGGGTGTACGTCTCGGCGGTGATTCTGCTTTACGGCGTCGAGGTCTCCGCGGCGTTCGCGCGGCTCGACGCCGAGGACGACCGGGCTGCGCGCGTCGCTGGCCAATAGCGCCACCGCCATGGGACTTGGGCCGTCGTGCTTGATGAGGACGGTACCGCATTTGCTTGTTGATGGCGTGGAGCGACGAAGAGGGCGCGCGTAGAGGCCGCGCTCCGCGTCGGGCAGCGGTCCCGGCGGTGTCCTTGCTCATGCGGACGGAGGCCAGATGCCGCGCCACATTCGCCACACGACCGGACTCGCTGACCCGACCACCCTGCCGCGGGCCGGGACGGAAGCCGAGACGGTGCGGGTCATCATCGAAACGCCCAAGGGCAGCCGGAACAAGTATGCGTTCAACCGAGAGCTCGGCGTGTTCGAACTCACACGCGTGCTCCCGGCGGGGATGGCGTTTCCGTACGACTTCGGTTTCGTGCCTTCAACCGTTGCCGGCGACGGCGATCCGGTCGACGTTTTAGTGCTCATGGATCAGCCGGCCTTTCCGGGCTGCCTGATGGTGTGCCGGCTGCTCGGCGTGATCCGAGGCGAGCAGGGCCAGGGCAAGCGGCGCGAGGAGAACGATCGTCTCGTCGCCATCGACGTCAAAGCGCATGACATGGCGGCCGTCACGCGCCTGGAGGACCTTGGCCGACGGTTCGTGAAAGAACTCGAGGAGTTCTTCGTCAACTATCACGCGCTCGACGACGAGAAGTACGAGGTTGTTGGGACGGGCGGACCGGCGGCCGCGCGCAAGTGCATTAAGCGCGCTGCGCGGGCGGCCGGGCGCCATCGATCGCGATCATGAATGGCTTCAGTCTTTACCCCCTGGTGCATCATCTGCTCGGTTTGGAGGTCGCGCCCGATCAGTTGACCTTCATCCAGATGTCTCTTCGCGCGATCATCGTCTTTGGTGCCACGCTAACGATGGTACGGTTGAGTCATCGGCGGTTCCTGGCCCGGCTCTCAGCCTTCGACGCGATCGTGGGGTTCGTTCTGGCATCGACGCTGGCCCGTGCAGTCAATGGTACCGCCGCATTCTGGCCCACGTTGGGCTGCGGATTCGTCGTCATCGCGCTGCACCGCGCCCTGACCGCACTCGCGTTCCGAGCCCCCGGGTTCGCCGTGTGGATTAAAGGCCGGCCCGATGTCATCGTCCGCGGTGGAGAGCCAAGTTGGGATCGGATGCGCGCGCACGGCATCTCGCGGGAGGATCTGCTTGAGGAAGCGCGCCTCAACGCATGCGTCGACCGGATCGCCGGAATCGAGCTTGCCACGCTCGAGCGCAACGGACAAGTCAGCGTGGTGCCAACGAAACAGTGAGGGCTGGCTATCGGGCGGTGAAGCGATAGACCTCGTCGTCGGGCGTGCGTTCCACGCGGATCGCGCGGGCGGCGAGTAGCTCTCGCAGACCGGGCTCGGCATCGAGTGACTCGAGATCGGTCACGACGAAATACTCCGGCCTGAACGGCGCATAGTCATCGACGAATCGCTCGGCGGCAGACCGCGTGCGCCGACCGCCCAGGCGCTGGGCCTCTA
>Ga0182024_10003872_pt1 | contig 35094 bp, 36 predicted proteins | sample P32metaG_FD_120480 | JGI IMG/M metagenome (GOLD analysis project Ga0182024, IMG submission 120480) | Permafrost microbial communities from Stordalen Mire, Sweden - P3-2 metaG (Illumina Assembly) | ecosystem: Environmental > Terrestrial > Soil > Wetlands > Permafrost | place: Sweden: Stordalen...
ACGCGAAGGGTTCGGCTCCGCCGAACCCACTAGACGTAGTTGCGCAGCGGATTCCTGACCCTGGCGGCTTCGCCGAAGGCGAAACGCGAAGGGTTCGGCTCCGCCGAACCCACTAGACGTAGTCGCGCAGCGTCAGCGTCACATTTCGTCGCGAACCGTCCTTGCCGGTGAGAACGAGCGTCAGCACGGTCCCGGCGGGGCCGCGGAAGAGCGTCCGGACGTCGGAAAGCGCGTAATCGGCGGCCGGTTTCCCGGCGATTGTCGTCAGGATGTCGCCGCTCAGGAGCCCGGCCTCCGCGGCGGGGGTGCCCGGCCGCACGTCGGCAACGACGACTTGTCCGCTCTGCTCGATCAGAAATGTGCCCGAGCGGTCGTAGGTTTCGTGCTCGGTGAGGCTCGCGTTGGGGACGAGCGTCATCGTCTGCGCGGAATAATCGAAGGTGACCGCAAATCGCCGCCACACCCCCGCACCGATGTTGCCCGCGGTGTACGGATCGGCGAACGCACCACGCGTCTGCGCGCTCAGATCGGTCACGAGATTCGGGAGCGTGAAACCGCCGAAGCTCAGCGTCGCGCGTCCGAGCCGGCCCATCGTCGCGCCGCCGACGCCGAAACCGTTCGCGCCCAGCGCGGTCGCGTTCGGCGGCACGATCGCCGGATGTGCCGCGAGGAACGGTGAGAGTACGCTGAGCGCGATGCGGCTGCCGGTGTCGACATCGCAGCGGCCGTTGAAGCCGTCGATCGCGCAGGCGATGTTGGGGTGCTGCCCGTTGAAGGTGAACGGAATCGTCGTCCCCTTCGCCGGGGGTACGGCGGCGCGCGTTTGGAGCACGATGCGGTTGTTCGTGTAGTCGAACGTGGTGATGAATCGCGCCAGCACCTCGAAGCCGATCAGGCCGTCGACGGGCTGGCCGCTGGCGACGCCGAAGCCCGCGCGCACCGGAACGATCACGAAGCCCTGCTTGCGCAAGGTCGCGCCGCCGACGTCTAAACGATCGACGGTTCCGAACTGAATCGATTCGGAATTCGAACCGACGCCGTTGCCGGCGCCGTTGCCGGCCGCACCGAGCCCGAGCGCCTTCGCGGCTTCGGTATCGATCAGATTCGCGCCACCGGTGTCGAAGAGAAAATGAAAGGGTCCCTTGCCGTTGATCGTCACCGGAAGGTCGACGTGATTGTCGACCAGCTCGAACGGGATCGACGTCGTCCCGCCCGGCAGATCGACGTCATCGACGTGCATCGCGGGGCGGCGCAGGGCAGCCTCAGCCGCCGGATCGTCGGCATCCGCGCCGGCGGCGACGAAGTCGAGCTGGTCGCCGTTGCTGTCGATGTTGCCGACCGCAAACGGCTGCATGAGGCCGTGCACGCGGCGGTAGTCACTGAACACCGTGGTGGTGGTGGTCGTACCGACGGTCAGCACCGTGCGGCCGGGCAAGTGCGTCGCGGTATCGATCCAGAGGTCGTACGGCGCGCCGCCGGGCGGGGTCACGCGGAGCACGTCGTAGCGGTGTCCCGCTGCGGACTGTTCGGGCAGCGCGACGACGGCCGCCCCGCCGTAGCTTGGTGACCACAGCAGCATCCGAATCTGGTAGGCTTGGTCGATCGCACTCGAGCGCGCCAGGACGCTGCCGTCGTTCCACACCGCGCCGCCGGCATCGCGGTTCCACACGTTGGTCCCGTCGTAGCCTTGGCCGCCGCTGAGCGGGCCGGCCTCGTCGTAGATCGCGGTCGCGCCGGTGCGGAGGTCTTCCCAAATGTCGGCGGTTCCGGGGATGCCCACTACTTGAACCGCGCCGTGGAAGTGCAGGGTACGAATCTGGCGCAGCGCGGTGACGCCGAGCGCCTCGCCGGACGCCGCCACGATCGCCCTCACCGGCTGCGGCGGGGTCGGCCCCTGGGCGCGTACCGTAACGGCGGCCCCGCTGAAGAGGGCGCACGCCGCCGCGGCGGCGCGAAAGCGAGAGAACCTGGTCATCGGTGTGTCCTGAGGGCGGCGCCGTTTAGACGCTGGGGTAGGCGCTGGTTTCGAACGTGCCGGTCGGCTCGCTGAAGGGGATGATCCCGCTGGCTCGCTGGACTTGACCCCCGAGCGACGACAGCGTCTCTTCGAGCCGTTCGTAACCGCGGTCGATATACTCCAGCCCGATGATCTCGGTTTCGCCGGCCGCCGCCAGTCCGGCCAGCACCAGACCCGCACCGGCGCGGATATCGGGCGCTTCGACCGGCGCGCCGGAAAGGCTCGCCACGCCTTTGACCAGCGCCGTATTGTTCTCCATCGCGACGCGCACGTCGGCGCCCATACGAACGAGCTCGTTGACGTACGAGAAGCGCGCGTTGAAAATCGACTCCTCCACCACGCTGACGCCCGGCGCGGTGCACAGGAACGACAGCATTTGCGGCTGCAGGTCGGTCGGGAACCCCGGATGCGGCGCGGTGACGACGTCGGTGCCGCCTTTGACGGTCGCGGCGCGCACGCGAATCCAATCGTCGCCGAAGTCGACGTCGATCCCGCATTCGGTCAGCGACACCTGCAGCGCGATCAAGTCGTCGGGACGCGCCTTCTTGACCGTGACGTCGCCGCGCGTGATCGCGCCCGCGATCATCAGCGTTCCGGCGGCGATGCGGTCGGGGATGATCGTGTATTCGACGCCGCGCAGTTCGGCAACGCCGGTGATGTAGAGCGTGTCGCTGCCTTGACCGTGAATCTTGGCGCCCATCGCGACCAGGAAGTTCGCCAGGTCGACGACCTCCGGTTCCATCGCGGCGTTGCGGATCGTCGTCTCGCCGTTGGCGGTAACCGCCGCCAGCATCGCGTTCTTGGTCGCTCCGACCGACGGCATGCGGAACTCGATCTCGCCGCCTACCAGCCGTCCGTCGCGCGCGCCCGCGATCAGGTAGCCGTGAGCGACCGAGACTTCGGCATCGAGCGCGCGAAAGGCGGCCTCGTGCAGATCGGTCGCGCGCGTTCCCAGAACGCAGCCGCCGGGGAGCGGGATTTCAGCCCGGCCGAACCGCCCCAACAGCGGTCCGCACAGATCGAACGACGCCGCGAGCTTGCGCACCAATGTGTAGGGCGCGCGAAACTTGTTGACGTTGGAGGCATCGATCGTGATCGAGTTGCGGTCCTCGAGCGCGACCCGCGCACCGAGCGCCTCCAGCAGCGACCACATCACCGAGACGTCGGTAATGCGCGGCACGCGGTGCAGCGTGACCTTGCCGCGCGCGAGCAGCGCGGCGGCCATGATCGGCAGCGCCGCGTTCTTCGCACCCTGGACTTCCACGCTTCCTTCGAGGCGCGCACCGCCGACGACGCGCAGCGTCGTATCGAGCCGGTCGAGAACGTTCATGCGCGCCCGAGTTCCGTCAACGGCACGAGCACGAGACGCTGCGTATCGTGAAGACCGCCGACGAAGATCGCCCCGAAGCGGTCGTCGTCCGCGGGCTCGAGTTGGACGGTGAAGGCGCGCGAGCCGGCGACTTCGCGCATCCGCGCGCGCGAGCCCTCGGCCTTCCCGGCGTAGCAGCCGTTATCGACGTCGACGCAGCGAATGTTGCCGTCGGCGAAGATCCCGAAGACGATCTCGCCGGCGGCGGCGTCGGCGGCGACGATCTGCGTGTACTCGTCGGCAAAATTGGTGATGAAGCGCGGGATGCCACGCTCGCGTGGACCCGTCGCGGCCGCCGGCGGAGGCACTGCCGGCGCGGGCGCCGGCGCCCAGGGCTGTACGGGCTCGGCGGCGGCGGGCTGGTGGTCGGCCGCTGCCGGCGGGGGAGGCTCGGAGGCCGGGACGGGAACGGAGGCCGGCGCGGCGGGCACCGTAGCCGTAACCGTCGCGGCGACCGTGACGGCGATGGGCTCCGCGACCGCGAGCGCCTGACGCGGCGGCTCCGGCTTCGCCAGCGCTTTTTGCCCGCGGGCGGACTGCATCGCCCAGGCGCACAGCGCCAGCGCGGCAAGCTGGACGCCTGCGGCGGCGAGCGGCACCCAAACCGACGTTCGTTTCATCCCATCTGGGGGTTCGGCGCGGGTCGCCATGTTTCTTAGCATGCCATAGCGTAGGAGGTACCAACCGACGGTAGATGGGGGACACCATGCAGCGCAGCATCATCGCACCCGGCGAACGCGTGACCAACCTCCGGTGGGTCATTGCCGGCATTTTGGGATTCGGCGTCTTGATCAACTACATCGACCGCGGGGCGCTCAGCGTCGCGTCGAAGCCGCTGCACGACGAGCTCGGCATGGGACCGGCCGAGTTCGGCATACTCTCGAGCGCATTCTTCGCCGTGTACGCATTTTCGCAGATGCCGATCGGCTACATTCTGGACCGCTACGGCGTCGTCGTCATCTCGCGGATCGGCGCTTTTCTGTGGAGCATCGCCTCGATGGCAACCGCGCTGGCTCCGAACTTCGCGAGCATTTACGCCGCGCGGCTGTTTTTGGGACTCGCCGAGGCGCCGACGTTCCCCGCCAACGCCAAGGCGATCGGCTACTGGTTCCCGCGCAACGAGCGCGGGCTCGCGACGTCGCTGTTCGACGCGGCCGCGAAACTCTCGAACGCGATCGGCATTCCTTTCACCGCGTGGCTGCTGATCATGTTCGGCTGGCGCGGGATGTTCTGGACGACGGCCGGACTCAGCCTGATCTTCTTCGCGCTGTTCTACGCGTTCTATCGCAACCCGAGCCGGGACAAGCGCCTCACGCAGGCCGAGCACCAGTACATCCTTGCAGGCGGCGCCGAACCGGAGACACCGGAAGGCGAACGGCCGCGCGGCGCGAGCCTGGCGTACTTGCTGGCGCAGCCGAAGATCTGGGGACTGGCGATCGGTTTTGCGGCCTACGGCTATCTGTTCGCGCTGCTGCTGACGTGGCTGCCGGGCTACCTGCAGTCGACGTTCGGCGTCAACATCCTCAAGGCCGGCAGCTACGCCTTCATCGCCTGGATCGTCGGCACCGCGACCGACTTGATCGTCGGCGGCTGGCTGGTCGATTATCTGATCCAGCGCGGTTTCGACGCGAACCGCGTCCGCAAGACGGTGCTGATCGCGGGGCTGATCATGGGTTTCGCCGTCGTCGGCGCCGCCTACACCAAGGACATCAACATCGCGGTCATGTGGATCACGATCGCAATCGCCGGAATCTCGTTTCACGCTCCGGTCGGATGGTCGATTCCAGCCCTGATTTCGCCGACCAACAGCACCGGTCAGGTCGGCGGCATCATGAATTTCCTCAACAACCTGGCCGGATTCTTCGCGCCGACGATCACGGGCATCATCGTCGCGCGGACGGGTTCGTTCAACACCGCGCTGATCACGGCCGGAGTCATCCTGATCGTGGGCATCGTCTCCTACACCTTCGTCCTCGGACGCATCGAGAAGATTCCGGACCCGGCCTGAAGACGCGATGAGCGCCGCGGAGTCCGCGACGAACGAGCCGGTGGTGGTCGGCATCGACCTCGGCACGAGCGCCGTCAAGGTGCTCGCGGCGACGGTCGGCGGCCGCGAGATCGCCTCGGGCTCCGAGTTCTACGCGCTCCAAACGCCCCACCCCGAGTACGTCGAGCAGGATGCCGACGTCGTCTATCGCGCCGCAATGCGGGTGCTCGAACGCGTGCTGGCCGACGTGCGGCTGCGCGGCCGCGAAGTCGGCGCGATCGGTCTCTCGAGCGCGATGCACGGCGTGCTGTGCGTCGATGAGGCCGGGGAGCCGCTCTCGGGGGTGATCACCTGGCTCGATCGCCGCGCGCACGCCGTCGCCGACGGCTGGCGCGCCGACGGCACCGCCGCTTCCTTATATGCGCAGACCGGGGCGCCGATGCACCCGATGCTTCCGATCGCGAAGTTGCGCTGGCTGGCCGAAAACGAGCCGGCGCTCTTCGCGCGCACGCGGCGGTTCGTCGGCCTCAAGGAGCTGCTGATCTTCCGCTGGACCGGCGAGTGGCTGATCGACCACGGCCTCGCGTCGGCAACCGGGATGTTCGACCTGCGCACGCGCGCCTGGTACCAGCCCGCGTTGGACCGCGCCGGCGTGAGCGCCGATCGCCTCTCGAAGCCCGCCGCGCCGTCGACCCAGCTGCGCGCTTTTCGGCCCGCCATCGTCAGCGCGCTCGGCCTGCGCCCAAACGCGACCGTCGTGCTCGCATCGGCAGACGGTCCGCTCGCGAACATCGGCGTCGGTACGACCGGACCGGGCGATCTCGCCTTGACGCTCGGCACGTCGGGCGCCGTGCGAATTCTCTCGGAGACGCCGATGCTCGACGCCGGGTGCCGCACGTTCTGCTACTGCGCCGACGACCGGCATTACGTCGTCGGCGGCCCGACCAGCGCTGCGGGCGCGTCGCTCGATTGGATCTTCGCGCTGCTGCTCGACGAGGTGCCCAAGGAAGACCGCTTCGCGCGCGCGATCGCGCTCGCAGCGGAACAGCCGCCCGGCGCCGACGGGCTCGTCGTGCAGCCGTTTTTCGCCGGCGAGCGCGCGCCGTACTGGAACAGCAGCCTGCGCGGCGCGTTTGACGGCCTCGACCTCGCGCACGATCGCCGCACGATTTTGCGCGCGGGTTTCGAGAGCGTCGTCTTCGGCGTGTTCGCCGTCTATGCGGTCCTGCGCGAATTGGCCGGCGGCGCGCAGCGGCTGCTGCTGAGCGGCGGGCTCACCAAAGCGCCGCTCGTGCGCTCGCTGCTGGCCGACGTGTTCGAGCTGCCCGCCGTGCAGCCGCATCAGCAGGAAGCCTCCGCGTTCGGCGCGGCGCTGGTAGCCGCGCAGGCCATCGGCCTGATCGACGACGCGGCGAGCGCCGCGCACGCGGTCGGCTACGATGCGCCGACGGAACCGAACCCCGCCACGAGCGAGGCCTACCGCGCCGCATTCGCGCGTTATCGCGCGCTCGTCGATGCGCAGCTGCGGCTGGCCGGATAAACGCCGCGGTGCGCGCCCCGCCCGGACGCGGGAGCGCGTATGCCGCGCTCGTCGTGTTGGCACTCGTCTGGGGATACACGTGGGTCGTCATCAAGATCGCGACGCAGTTCGCATCGCCATACGCCGTTGCGGGCGGCCGGATCGCGCTCGGCGCCGCGCTGCTGTTCGTCGCGCTTGCCGCGACCGGCCGTTCGCTGCGTCCGACGCCGCTCGGGCCCACGATCGTGCTCGGGCTGCTGCAGACGACGGGGTTCACGTTGTTTCAGACGCTGGCCGTCTCGATGGCCGGCGCCGGCAAGGTCTCAGTCCTCGCCTACACGATGCCGTTTTGGGTCGCGATTTTGGCCTGGCCCTTCTTGGGCGAACGCATCACCGGGCTGCGCTGGGTTGCGCTCGGCGTCGCCGCGGTCGGGTTGGCATTCGTCGTTGCGCCGCTGCCGCGCGGCGCGATCGTCGCCGACGCGTTCGCGATCGCCGCCGGCTTGTCGTGGGCGGCGAGCGCCGTGTGGGCGAAACGTCTGCGCGCGCGCCACGACGTCGATCTGCTCGCGCTGACCGCCTGGCAGCTGCTGTGGGGAGCGCTTCCGCTGGTCGTTGTGATGCTGGCGGTGCCGGAACGGATCGACTGGACGCCCACGTTCATCGCGGCGATGGCGTTCATCACGATCGTCGGAGCATCGTTCGCCTGGTTTCTCTGGCTGTTCATCCTGTCGCGGCTGCCGGCCGGCGTGGCCGGACTGGCGTCGCTGGCGACGCCGGTCGTCGGCGTCACCGCGGCTGCCATCCAGCTGCATGAGATTCCGAGCCGCACCGAACTGCTCGGCATGACCTTGATCGTCGCCGCGCTGGGACTCAATGCGGTCTCGGCAAGAGAGTCCGCAGGAAAGCGACAATACGCTTCGGACGAACTCGTGGAAGGAGCCTAGCCCTCGTGCCCCCATTTCGCAGCGGCATCCACTTCTTGCAGATACCCGGACCGACCAACGTCCCCGAGCGGGTGCTGCGCGCGATCGACCGCGCAACCATCGACCATCGCGGCCCCGGTTTCGCCGCGCTGACCCTCGAGATCCAGTCGCTGCTGCGGCCGGTCTTCGGCACGAAAGGCCCGGTCGTGATCTATCCCGCGTCGGGAACCGGCGCCTGGGAGGCGGCACTCGTCAACACGCTCTCGCCGGGCGACCGCGTGCTCATGGCGGAAACCGGTCAGTTCGCCGCGCTGTGGAGCGCGCTGGCCAAACGGCTCGGACTGCAGGTCGAGATCATCGCCGGCGACTGGCGCCACGGCGCCGACCCCGAAGCGATCGAAGCGGCGCTCGGGGCCGACCCCCAGCACGCGATCAAAGCCGTCGCCATCGTGCACAACGAAACGTCGACCGGTGTGACCAGCCGCGTCGCCGACGTGCGCGCCGCGATCGATCGCAGCGGACACCCGGCGCTGTTTCTCGTCGACACGATCAGTTCGCTCGCATCGATCGACTATCGGCACGACGAGTGGGGCGTCGACGTAACCGTCGGCGGTTCCCAAAAGGGGTTGATGCTGCCGCCGGGTCTGGCGTTCAACGCCGTCTCCGAGCGGGCGCTCGCGGCTTCGAAACACGCGCGGCTTCCGCGCGCGTATTGGGCCTGGGACGAGATGCTGGCCGCCAACCGCGACGGTTTCTTCCCCTACACGCCCGCGACCAATCTGCTCTACGGTCTGCTCGAAGCGCTGCACATGCTGCACGAAGAAACGCTGCCGGCGGTGTTCGCGCGTCATGCGCGACATGCCGAAGCGGCGCGGCGTGCGGTGGGCGGCTGGGGACTCGAGATCCTCGCCGTCGACCCGCGCGAGTACTCCAACACGCTGACCGCCATCCTCGTGCCCGAAGGCATCGACGCCGATCGCCTTCGCGGGCTGATTCTCGAGCACTTCGATCTTTCGCTGGGCACCGGCCTCGGCAAGGTCAAAGGCCGCGTGTTCCGGATCGGGCACCTCGGCTCGTTCAACGATCTGATGCTGGCCGGCACGTTGTGCGGCGTGCAGATGGGGCTCGACCTGGCCGGAGTTACGCACGGCGATGGGGTCGGCGCCGCGCTCGCATACCTTGCGGCGCCCAGCGCATCCCCCGTGCTCGCCGCCGTTTGACCGCAAGCGCGAGCGCTGCAGCGCGCGAGCCGGTCCTGACCCAGCGCCTCGCCGCGCGCCTGCGCGCGGCGATCGCGGGCGACGTCTTCGTCGATCGCACGACGCGCGGCATGTACGCGACCGATGCGTCGATCTATCAGATTGCGCCGCTCGGGGTCGTGATTCCGCGTACCATCGAAGACATCGAGGCGACGATCGCGATCGCCCGCGAGGAAGGCGTTCCGGTCACCGCGCGCGGCGGCGGAACGTCGCAGTGCGGTCAAACCATCAACCGCGGCTTGATCGTCGACGTCAGTCCCCACCTGCGCGAGATCGTCGCGCTCGACGTAGGCGCGCGGACGGTGCGCGTGCAGCCCGGTATCGTGCTCGACGCGCTCAACCGCGCGCTGCAGCCCCACGGTCTCTTCTTCCCGATCGATCCTTCGACGGCCAGCCGCTGCACGATCGGCGGGATGACCGCAAACAACAGCTCCGGCGCGCGCTCCCTGCGCTACGGGATCATGGCCGACAACGTGCTCGGCATCGACGCGGTGCTCGCCGACGGCACGCGCGCCGCCTTCGGACCGGTCGACGCCGCTGATGCGGCGCTCGCGCCGGCGCGCTATCGCGATCTCACCGAACGCGTGCGCGCGATCGCGCGCCGCGAAGCGAGCGAGATCGCGACCCGCGTGCCGAAAGTCTTGCGGAATGTCGGCGGGTACGCCCTGCAGACCGTGCACCCGGACGGGCCCTTCAACATGGCCAAGCTGCTGGTCGGCTCGGAGGGGACGCTCGGATTCTTCACCGCGATCGACTTGCAGCTGCAGGCGCTGCCGCGTGCGAAGGCGCTCGGGATCTGCCACTTCCCCAGCTTCGCCGACGCGATGCGTTCGACGCAGGCGCTGGTCGCGCTCGAGCCGGTCGCGGTCGAACTCTTCGACCGCACGATGATCGAGCTGTCGCGCGAAAACCCCGAGTTCGCACCGACGATGGCGGCGCATGTACGCGGCGAGCCGGGCTCGCTGCTGCTGGTCGAGTTCGCGGGCGACGACGCGGCACCGCTGGCGGAAAAGCTGGACGCGCTCGACGACACGATGGCGTCGCTCGGCTTCCCCGGCGCGGTCGTCAAGTTGACCGCGGCCGCCGAACAGGCGGCGGTGTGGTACGTACGCTCGCAGGGTCTCAACATCATGACCTCGACGCGCGGCGATCCCAAACCGATCTCGATCATCGAAGATTGCGCCGTTCCGCTGGAACATCTCGCCGCGTATACCGAGCAGCTGACCGAGATCTTCGCCCGGCACGGCACGACCGGAGTCTTCTACGCGCACGCCTCGGTCGGGTGCCTGCACGTGCGCCCGGTGCTCAACGTCAAGCGCGACGAAGACGTCGGCAAACTGCGCGCCATCGCCGAGGAGGCGTTCGCGCTGGTGCGAGCTTACGGCGGCGCCCACTCGGGCGAGCACGGCGACGGCATCCTGCGTTCCGAGTTTCACGAAGAGATGCTGGGCTCGCGGCTGGTCGCGGCCTTTCGCGAAATCAAGACCGCCTTCGATCCCGAAGGCGTGCTCAATCCGGGCCGGATCGTCGACGCACCGCGCATGGACGACCGTACGAACTTCCGCTACGGCCCCGGCTACGCCGCCGTGCCGCTCGAGACCCGGCTCGACTGGTCGGAGTGGGGCGGCTTCAGCGCCGCGGTCGAGATGTGCAACAACAACGGCGCCTGCCGCAAAGAAACGGGCGGCGCGATGTGTCCCTCGTATCGCGTCACGGACGACGAGCACCACGTCACCCGCGGACGCGCCAATGCGCTGCGCCTCGCCTTGACGGGGCAGCTCGGGGACGCCGCGCTGACGTCGGAGGAGCTGTACGCCGCGCTCGATCTGTGCGTGTCGTGCAAGGCCTGCAAGCGCGAATGCCCGACCGGCGTCGACATGGCGAAGATGAAGATCGAGTTCCTGGCGCACTACCGGTCGGCGCACGGAACCTCGCTGCGCGATCGTATCGTCGCGGCCTTACCGCGGCTGGCGTATTGGGCCGGGCCGCTGCGCCGGCTGGCCAACCTGCGCGACGCGATCCCGGGCCTGGCGCACGCGACCGAACGCGCCAGCGGTTTTACCGCCCGGCGCGCGCTGCCGCGCTGGCACGCGCATCCCTTCCGCGGCCGCAGCGCGGGAGGCCGCGCGCCGCACGGCCAGGTCGTGCTCTTCGTCGATACGTTCAACCGGTATTTCGAAGCCGACGTCGCGCGGGCGGCCGAACGCGTCCTGATCGCGGCCGGCTACGCGCCGGTCTACGTCCGCGCGCAGGACGGCGCGCGACCCCTCTGCTGCGGACGAACCTACTTGACGAAGGGCGACGTCGACGCGGCGCGGGCCGAGGCGCAGCGCACGCTCGACGCGCTCGAACCGTACGCGCGACGCGGCCTGCCGATCGTCGGCCTCGAACCGTCGTGTCTGTTGACGCTGCGCGATGAGTTTGGGTCGCTGATACCCGGCCCGGCGACGGAGCTGGTCGCCGCGCAGGCGCTGCTGTTCGAGGAGTTCGTGGCGCGGGAGCTCGACGCGGGGCGCTGGGAGCCGCCGCTGCGCACGGTGGCCCAGCACGCGCTCGTTCACGGCCATTGTCACCAGAAGGCGTTCGGTGCGATGCCGGCCGTGATGCGCGCCCTGCGTGCGATCCCCGGACTGGACGCGCAGGCCGTCGAGTCGTCGTGTTGCGGAATGGCCGGAATGTTCGGCTACGAGCGCGAGCACTACGACGTGTCGATGCGGATGGCCGAACGCGATCTTCTTCCCGCCGTGCGCGCCGTTTCGGAAGCGACCCTGATCGTGGCCGACGGGATGAGCTGCAAACACCAGATCGAGCACGGCGCGGACCGCCGCCCGCTGCACGTCGCCGAGGTCTACGCCGCGCTCCTGGCCTAGATCGCCGGCGGAACGCCCGCGGAACGGCGCCTTGGTAGGGTGGGACCTCCTACCCGTCCTTTTTGAGGATCGTGCTTTGCTGTTGCCTCGCTCGTGGTTTCGCGTTTGCGCCGCGCCCGCCGCTTTCACGGTGGTGACCTTTGCGGTCGCCGCTTGCAGCGGGTCGGGAGGGTCGGGAGGAACTCGCCTTCTGCCGGTGACGCCGACCTCGACACCGACCGCGTCGGGCTCCGGCACGCCGACGGCCACACCTACGGCACTCGCGACGCCCACCGCGACCGCCCGGCCGAGCGCGAGTCCGACCGGCACCGCTTCCGGCAGCCCCGCCGCCAGCCCGAGCCCATCGCCCTCCGCCACGGCCTCGGCGAGTCCCAGCCCGAGCCCGTCGCCGACCCGCTCGCCGTCGCCCTCACCGAGCCCATCGCCGTCGCCGGCGCCCGCAGCGGACCTCGTCTACCTTCCGGTCGGCAGCGGCGGGTCCGGCGACGCGATCGAAGTCGTGAGATATACCCCTTCGACCCAGCAGTTCGCATTGGCGGGCGGCATTTCGGGCTCGAGCACCAACCTGACCGGACACGATCCCAACGGCGTCGCCGTCGACGAGACCGGCAATATCTACGTGTCGACCAGCGGCAGCAGCGGCACCGGCTTCGTGTACGAGTATGCCGCGGGATCCGGTTCGTCGAGCATTGCGAACGTGGCGCCGATTCGAACGATTACGACGACCAACAGCCCGTACGCTTTGTGGGCGGCACACGGTCTGGTCTACGTCGACGAAAGCAGCGGCGGCGGGACCGGCCCGGGTGTCACGCAGATCTTCAGCGCCGTTTCGAACAGTACGCCGGCGCTGACGATCACCGCCGGCGGCGTCGCCAACAGCTCAATCACCAACGTGATCTCCGATGCCGCCGGAAACATCTACGTCTCCAACATCGGCAACTACCAGAACGTCTATCCCAGCAACAACCCGACGATCTACATTTATAATGCACTGGGTGTGCAGATCGGAACCATCACCAACAGCGATTTCGAGACCTTCGGCATGGCCTTCGACGCCGCCGGAAATCTCTACGCCAACAACTACTACGGTACGGCGGCCCCGCCGCTGCACTGCTGCTCGCTCGCCGAGTATCCGGCCGGATCGCTACTGACGAATCCGGCGCCAGCCGAGCGCTTCAGCGGCACGCAGGCCGGAGCCGGCGCGGCCATCGCCATCGACACGCTCGGCAATCTCTTCACGACGGCCAGCTCGCTTCAAGTCTACGCGCCGGGATTCGGCCCCTCGGCATCAGCCAATGCCACCATCGGCGTGGGCGACGGCACCTATACGCTCGCCGTGTATCCGCACCCGTAGACGACGTCCCGTCGCCGGTGCACCTAGACGCCGGCGACGGTGAGGCGCGCGTTCGCGAAGTCGATCTTCGATTGGGCGCGGCGCTGGGCGGCGAGATCGCCGCCGGCGGCCTTGTGCTCCTCCTGCGCCGCCTGCAGGTCGGCCCGTGCATGCGCGATATCGATCTCGTCGCGCGCGAGCGCCGCATCGGCGAGGACCGTCACCTTCGTTGGCAGCGCTTGAAGAAAGCCTTCGCCGCACGCCAGCTCGAGCCGCGTCGTCGTTCCGCCTTCGCCCTGGACGTTCGCGCGCAGCACGCCCGGCCGCAGCGCCGTCAAATACGGCGCATGCGACGGCAGAATCCCGATTTCACCTTCCGTGCCCACGGCAATGACGAGCTCGGCCTTCCCATCGAACTTGACCGCCATCGGCGTAATCAGCGAGAAGTCGAGCGTATTAGCCATTCCAGCCCATTTTTCGGGCGGCTTCTTTGACTTCTTCGATGCCGCCGACGTAGAAGAACGCCTGCTCGGGGATGTCGTCGCACTTGCCGTCGAGGACTTCCTTGAACGAGGCGATCGTCTCTTCGATCTTGACGTACTTGCCGGAGCGTCCGGTGAACTGTTCGGCAACGAAGAACGGCTGTGAGAAGAGGCGCTGGATGCGGCGCGCGCGGCCCACGGCCACTTTGTCGTCGTCGGAGAGTTCTTCGACGCCGAGGATGGCGATGATGTCTTGCAGGTCGCGGTAACGCTGCAGCGTCTCCTGCACGCCGCGCGCGACCGCGTAGTGCTCGTCGCCGACGATCGACGGATCGAGGATGCGCGACGACGACGCGAGCGGATCGACGGCGGGGTAGATCCCGAGTTCCGAAATCGGTCGCGAGAGCGCGGTCGTCGCGTCCAGATGCGCGAACGTCGTCGCGACCGCCGGGTCGGTGTAGTCGTCGGCCGGCACGTAGACCGCCTGGACCGAGGTGATCGAACCCTTCGCGGTCGAGGTGATGCGCTCTTCGATGATTCCCATCTCGGTTGCGAGCGAGGGCTGATAGCCGACTGCCGACGGCATGCGGCCCAGCAGCGCCGAGACTTCCGAGCCGGCCTGCATGAAACGGAAGATATTGTCCATGAACAGCAGCACGTCGGCGCCGAGCTCGTCGCGGAAATACTCCGCCATCGTGACGCCGGTCTGCGCGATGCGGAAGCGCACGCCCGGCGGCTCGTCCATCTGGCCGAACACGAGCGTCGTCTGCGCAAGCACGCCCGACTCTTTCATTTCGACCCAGAGATCGTTGCCTTCGCGCGTCCGCTCACCGACGCCGGTGAAGACCGAGAAGCCCTTGTGCACCTGGGCGATGTTGCGGATCAGCTCTTGGATCAGCACAGTCTTGCCGACCCCGGCGCCGCCGAAGAGGCCGACCTTCCCGCCGCGCGTGTAGGGCGCCATCAGGTCGACAACCTTGATGCCGGTCTCGAAAATCTTCGGCGTCGGATCCTGCTGCGCGAACGTCGGAGCGTCGCGGTGGATCGGCCACATCGCGGCGTGCTTTACCGGCGCGTCCGAGTCGATGGCCTGACCGAGCACGTTGAAGATGCGCCCCAGCGTCCCCTCGCCGACCGGAACGGTGATCGGAGCTCCGGTATTGGCGACCACCGCACCGCGGACGAGACCGTCGGTCGAACCCATCCCCAGGCACCGCACTTGATTGTTGCCGAGTTCGCCTTGCACTTCGAGCACCAGCTCGCGCTCGGCCATCGCCGTGCCGGACAGCGTGATCCCCTTGGCAGGGTGCGCGCCGGCACCGTTCGTCCCCGCCGTCGAGCCGCCGATGTGCAGCGAGAGGGCGTCGTTGATCCTCGGCAACGCTTCGGCCGGAAACTCGACGTCGACGACGTTGCCGAGCACTTGGACGACCTTGCCGGTCTTGAGGACTGTGGGGGCAGTGGCGCTCACGGTATCGTTCCTTCTGGCGAGACTTTGATTTCAATCTTTGCTGTAGTGGGCGGATCGGGCCGAAGGCCCGAACGCGAAGAATTCGCCGAAGGCGAATTCACCCCGCCATCGCTTCGGCGCCGCCGACGATCTCCAAGATCTCCTTGGTGATCGAGGCCTGACGCGCTTTGTTCATCTCGATCGTATTTTCATCGATCAGCTTCTTGGCATTGTCGGTCGCGTTGCTCATCGCGACCAGTTGCGCGGCGTAAAAGGACGCGTTCGTCTCGAGCATCGCCGAGTAGAGCGTGAATTCGAGGTATTTAGGAAGCAGGCGTCCGAGCACGAACTCGGGGCTCGGTTCGAACTCCACCGCTCCGCTCGCTTCGGGCTTCTCGTCGCCGGCGGTGATCGGCAGCAGCTGCCGGATCTCGGGCCGCTGCGTCATCATGTTGACGAGTTTGGGCGCGACCAGCGTCAGCGAACTGATCCGGCCGTTAACGAAGTCGTCGCTGACCCGCTCGGCCAGCTCGTGCGCGACCGCGAACATGTCGCCTTGCGCCAGCGGCCAGAACTGCAGCGTCTCACCGGACTGCCGCCGCAGCGCGTTGCGGCTCTTGATGCCGATCGCGTAGAAGGCGAGATTCTGGTTCTCGCGCGCGTGGTTCTCGGCCGCCCGGATCAAGTTGGCGTTGAACGAACCGGCCAGACCCTTGTCGGCCGTCATCAAGATGACCGCGCCCGGCGCGCCCTCTCGGCCGGGCTTCATGAACGGGTGGTCGACCGAGCCGACGTTCGCGATCAGATCGCGCAGCATCGCACCGATTGCGTCCGCATACGGGCGCGACTGTTTCTGCAAGGCGTCAGCGCGACGAATCTTCGCCGCAGCGACTTGCTTCATCGCCTTGGTGATCTGCTGGGTGTTCTTCAGCGACCGGATCCGGTCGCGGAGATCGCGGACGGACGGCACTAGAACCCCTTGTTGAAATCTTCGATCGCGGCGATCAGCTGTTTCTGCAGGTCGTCGGAGAGCGCGCCGGTGTCGCGAATCGTGTCCGTGACCGACGCGTATTTCTCGTGCAGGAAAGCGACGAACCGGTGCGCCCACTGCTGCAGCCGGTCGGTCGGAATCGCGTCGAGATAGCCGCGCGTGGCCGCGAAGATGACCGCGACCTCGTCCTCCATCGGCTGCGGATCGAGCTGCGGCTGAACCAGGATCGCGGTCGTCTTGTCGCCGCGGTTGAGCTGGGCTTGGGTCGCCTTGTCGAGATCGGAGGCGAGTTTGGAGAACGCCGCCAGTTCCCGGTACTGCGCCAGATCGAGCTTCAGCTGCCCGGCGACCGCCTTCATCGCTTTGGTCTGGGCGGCCGAGCCGACGCGTGACACCGAGATGCCGACGTCGACCGCCGGCCGGATGCCCTGAAAGAAGAGCCCGGTCTGCAGGTAGATCTGGCCGTCGGTGATCGAGATGACGTTGGTCGGGATGTAGGCCGACACGTCGCCGGCCTGCGTCTCGACGATCGGCAGCGCGGTCATCGAGCCGCCGCCCTTCTCATCGGAGAGCTTGGCGGCGCGTTCGAGCAGCCGCGAGTGCAGGAAGAAAATGTCGCCCGGGTACGCTTCGCGTCCCGGCGGCCGGCGCAGCAGCAGCGAGACTTCGCGATACGCCTGGGCGTGGCGCGTGAGGTCGTCGTAGATGATGAGGACGTCTTTGCCTTCGTACAGGAAGTACTCGGCCATCGCGCAGCCGGCGAAGGGCGCGATCCACTTCAGCGCCGCCGGTTCGGCCGCGGACGCGACGACGATCGTCGTATAGTCGATCGCCTTGTGCTTCGCGAGCGTCTGGGCGACGGCAGCCACGGTCGAGTTCTTCTGCCCGATCGCGACGTAGATGCAGATCACGTTTTTGCCGCGCTGGTTGATGATCGCGTCGATCGCGATAGCCGTCTTGCCGGTACCGCGGTCGCCGATGATCAGCTCGCGCTGCCCCTTGCCGATCGGGATCAGCGCGTCGATCGCGCGAATCCCCGTTTGAAGCGGCTGCTTGACGCCTTGGCGCTCGATGACCGTGGGGGCGCGGTTCTCGATCGTGCGGTACTGCGTCGTCGCAATCGGGCCCTTATCGTCGACCGGATCGCCGAGTGCGTTGACGACGCGGCCCAGCACGGCGTCACCGACCGGCACCGACGCGATCCGCCCGGTACGGCGCACGACGTCGCCTTCCTTGATCTCGACGTCCGAACCCATGATGGCGACGCCGACGGAATCCTCCTCGAGGTTGAGGATGATCCCGTTCACACCGTTGGAGAACTCGACGAGTTCCGACGCCTGTGCGTTGTCGAGACCGTAGATGCGGGCGATGTTGTCGCCGACCTCGATAACGGTGCCGACCTCGGCTTCGTTGGTTCCCGTCTCGTAGGTGGCGATTCGCTGTTTGATGAGTCCGGCGATTTCGTCGGCGTTGATCATGGCGTACTTTCTGGGCTCGGGTTAGTTCGTGCTGAGCAGACGGGCGATGTCGTCGAGCCGGCCGGCAACGGTACCGTCGGCGCGAAGATCGCCCAGCGTGATGCGGACGCCGCCGATGAGATCGGGGTCGACCGACTGGTTGACGTCGAATTTGGTATGGTAGGCCTTTGCCAGACGCGCGACCAGCGCGGCGAGCTCCGCTTTGGGAAGCGGCCGGGCACTCACGATCTCGAGCGGCCGGGCTCCGCGCGCCGCCTGTTCGAGCCGATCGTACTGCGCAACGATCTCGTCGATCAGCCGTTCCCGCCGCTTACGGATGAGCAGCAGCACGGTATGCAGCGCGATGGGGTCCAGTTTCGCGAAGCCCTGCGCGATGAGGTCCGATTTCTGCGTTCGATCGACGACCGGTGAGACGAAGAACTTCCGAATCCCGGGTTCGGCGTCGAGCGTCGCGACGAAGCTGTGCAGGTCGCGCTGAATCTCGGCGACTTTGCCGCCCTCTTGCGCGAGCTGGAAGACGGCGATCGCGTAACGCCCCGCCAGCACTTCGTTAGGCATCAGCCGCTCCTCGCACCAGCGTCTCGACGGTCTCGTTCACGAGCCGCTCGTTCGCGTCGTCGTCGAGCCGGCCGGCCGCCTCCGCGCGTGCCTTGGCGAGGGCCTTTTCGATGAACTCAATGCGCAGCCGGTCACGCGCGGTAAACCGCGCTCGCTGCAGTTCGCCTTCGGCATTGCGAAGCAGGCGTTCCCCTTCACTCTGCACTTCCGCAAGCAGGCTTTCCCGTTCACTCTGCGCATCAGCGTGCGCGCGCGCTTGGATGTTCTGCGCATCGCGCTCCGCGTCCGAGATGGCAGCACGCGCTTTTTCAGCCTCGGCGCGCAGTTGGTCGCGGCGAGTCTCGGCATTGATCAGTTCCGCGTTCCGCGCTCGCTCGTTGGCATCGACCGCCGGGATCAGGAAGCGGCGGAACAGCAGGACGAGCACGATCGCGAATGCGACCGCGCCGGCAACCTGCGACCAGAGAGCGATCTTCTCGAACAGCGCGGGATCGCTCATCGCGCGGACGCTCCGCTACCGATGGCGCTTTGCAGCATCGTCTCCGCCAACGCGCCGACCAGTTCGGGCCCGCGCGCGCGGGCTTGGACAACTTCTTCATCGACGCGCTCGCGCGCCGCTTGCGCTTTGGCTGCAGCGCGGTCGCTGAACTCCGCAAGGATCGCTGCACCTTCGTTTTGCGCTGCGGCCCGCGCCTTGGCCAGGGTCGCTTCCGCGGCCCGACGTGCGGCGAGACGGCGGTCGTCGGCGGTGGCACGGGCGGAGCGCAACTCGTTGTCGGCGGCTTCGATATCGTGCGCGACGCTCTCGATGTAGGCCCGGCGCTTGGCGATCGCCGCACCGACAGGACGCAAAAACACGATGTTCAGCAAGATGATGAACACGACGAAGTTGACGACCTGAACGAGCAGCGTGCCGTCGATCGATAGGAACACTACGCAGCGACCTCGCGAAGCGCCATGCCGGTTCTTACTTGACGATTGCCTGGATGTGCGCCGGGACGTTCGTCACGACGAAGAACAGGTAGATCCCCAGTCCCAGGCCGATGATGGGGAAAGCCTCCAAGATGCCGACGCCCAGGAAGAAAAACGTGAAGATGTTCGGTCGCGCTTCCGGCTGGCGCGCGATCGCTTCCACGGCCTTCGACGCGACGATACCGTCGCCGACCGCTGAACCGAGCGCGACGGCCGCGACGATCAGCGCGAAGCCGATAACCATCATGGCGAGAATCAAAGCTTCCGAGGTCACAAGAGGGCCTTTCTTAGTGTTCCTCGGCCGTCGCCAAGGAGAGATAGACGATGGACAGGAGGGTGAAGACGAATGCCTGCAGCGTTCCGATGAAGAAATTGAAGAACTGCAGAAAGAACGGAACGACCGCGGCGGCCAACGAGAGGTTGACCGGACCGAGGCGAACGTTCGACGTGATGATCGTCGCGACGACGAAGAGCAGCAGCTCCCCGACGAAAATGTTGAAGAAGAGCCGCAGGGCGAGCACTACCGGACGGGCCAGTTCCTCAACGACGTTGAGCGGGAACAGCGGCCAGAACGGTTTGAACAGATGGGCGAAGGCACCGATGCCCTGCTGGCGGATCGCGACGAACCAGATGCCGAAGAACACCAGCAGCGCGAACGCGACGGTCGTGTTGAGATCGGCAGTCGGCGCGCCGCCGAACGGCAGCCCAAGTTGTTTGAACGGGAAGAACCCGACCTGGTTCAGGATGAAAATGAAGAAGAACATCCCGATGAACGTCGGGACGAACTGTTCGCCGTGCTTTCCGATCGTGCTGACCGTCAGGTCAGCGAGATAGTTGACGATGCCCTCGAACGTCGCTTGACCCCGGTTGACGCGGTACGAGCGGTACGAGCGGCCGACATACCAGAAGAACGCCAGCGAAACGAGCATCACCAGCCACGTGGTCAGAATGGTGTCCGCATGGACGGATCCGATGACCGGCCACTGCCAGGTCAGGTGGGATCCGACTTCTTCGTGCACTAGGTTCCTCGTCGAAGCCCGTTCCGCACTTCGAGAGCGTACGAAACGAGCGGGGTAAAAAATCCGGCGTACGAGATGGCCAGGGTCCAGGGCGGGCCCGTGACCGCGACAATCGCAGGCAACGCGCCGAGGCCGAACACCCGCAGCAAATTACTTACCCCGTACACACCACGAGAGCGTCTCCCACTGAGGAGGCGCTCGGCGTTGCGCATGACCAGCAGCATGTTCGCGACGCCGCAGCCCCCTCCAATCGCGAGGTCGAGCCCCAGGATCGGTGAGCGGAGAGCGACCAGAATGGCGATCCCCGATAAGAGCAGCGACGAGCGCACAGCAACCGACCGCTTCCGCGCGTAATAGTCGCGCAGTTCGGCCGGGTCGGCGCGGTCCGTATTGTCGCAGATTTCGGAGGTCCCCTCCTGGACTTTGATCGGAACGGCGCCCGTCGGACTCATCGGAGCTGACGCACGAGCAGCATCGCGCAGAGCCCCATGCCGCCCAGCAGGCCGGCAAACGTCCCGCCGATCACGAACCAGGCCACCCCGGTGCGCTGGCTCAAGAGCAGTCCTGCGGTGAATCCGATCGCCGTGCAGCCGACGAAGGTCGCCCCCGCACCGGCCAGCGCGGCGCCGTTCATGTCCGGCCGGTCAGCAACCCGAACTCGTCGGGAACCGGGCCGCCCCGGAAGACGTGCAGCAAGCCGGCAACGATGCGCTCGGCTGCCCGGCCGTCGCCATACGGATTCGAGGCTCGGGCCATCTCGGCGTAGGCCACCGGGTCGTCCAAGAGCCGGCGCGTCTCGACGACGATCTCGTCGTAGCCGGCCCCGATCAGGCGCAGCGTCCCGGCCTCGAGGCCTTCGGGCCGCTCGGTCTCGCGGCGCATGACCAGCACCGGCTTGCCCAGCGTCGGCGCTTCCTCTTGAAGCCCGCCCGAATCGGTCAGGACGAAACGCGAAGCCGCCACGACGGCAACGGTCTGGGCGTAGTCGAGCGGGGCGACCAACCGGATCCCGGGGGTATCGCCCACCACCGCGCGCACGACCGGTTCGACCTGGGGCGAGGGGTGGACCGGCCACACGATTTGGGGGCGTTGCGCAAATCCGGCGATCGTCACGACGGCGCGCGCGATCTCGCCCATCTGCTCGTGATTCTCGCGCCGGTGCGCGGTGACGAAAATGATCGGACGCAGCGGATCCAGCCCGGCGAGCGCAGGCGTGACCAGGCCGCGCTCGCGGACGCGCCGCTCGGTCGCCAAAAAGGCATCGATCACCGTGTTGCCGGTGACGAAGATGCGCGCGTGGCCGGTGCGTTCGGCGAGCAGGTTGGCGCGTGCGCGCGCGGTGGGCGCGAAATGGATTGCGGTCAGCACGCCGGTGATGCGGCGGTTCGCTTCTTCCGGATACGGCTCGGCGATTGATGACGTCCGCAAGCCGGCCTCGACGTGTCCGACCGGAATCTTCTGATAGAACGCGGCCAGCGCGGCAGCGGTCGAGGTCGTCGTATCGCCGTGCACCAGCACGACGTCCGGGTGTTCTTCCACCAGCACGGGTTCCATCCGGGTCAGCACCCGGGTCGTGATGTCGGTCAAGGACTGCGTCTTGGTCATGACGTCGAGATCGACGTCGGGGGTGATCTCGAAGAGCCGCAGCACGTCGTCGAGCATCTCGCGATGCTGCGCGGTCACGCAGACGATCGGCTCGATCGCCGGACGCGCGGCCTGCAGTGCGTGCACGACCGGCGCCATCTTGATCGTGTCCGGGCGCGTCCCCATGACGGCCAGCACGCGCAGCGGCCCGCTCACGCCAATTTCAGCGCGCCGACGCCGCCGGAGAGCGCGAGAGCGAGCAGTCCCAGGGCGATGCAGAGCGCGTAGATCAGCAGCACCGCCTGACGCACGTTGAGTCCGAACCGGAAGATCAGCTGGTGGTGGAAATGGCCGCGATCGGCCTCGTAGAATTTCTTTCCGGCGGCGGTGCGCCGCACGATCGCCGCGGCGGTGTCGGCGATCGGCAAGCCCAACAGCACCAGCGGGACAATCAGCGAAACCGTGAACGCGACTTTGCTGGCACCGATGATCGAAACCGTTGCGAAGACGTAGCCGATGAACAGCGCGCCCGAATCGCCCAGGATGATTTTCGCCGGGGCGAAGTTGTAGCGCAAGAATCCGAGCGCGCTGCCGACCAGCGCGGCGAGCACGAGCGCGATCTCGGGGTGCCCTTGCTCGAGGTTGATGAACAGCAGAAAGATGCCGGCGATCGCAGTGACGCCGGAGAGCAGCCCGTCGAGACCGTCGATCAGGTTGATCGCGTTCATCATCCCGACATACCAGAGCAGCGTTACCGGGATGCTGACCCAGAGCGGGAAATAGACGACCACGCCGTGATGGAACGGATTGCGGACGAACGCGATCAGGAAACCGTACAGCATGGAGATCGAAGCGACCGCGATCTGCGCCAGCAGCTTGGCGCGCGGACTCATCCCCATCACGTCGTCCCAGATCCCGATCATCAAGATCAGCGTACCGCCGAAGATCAGGCCGACGACGTTTTGCACCACATCGTGCACCTTGCCGATGTCGTTGAGCTGGTGCGTGTTGAAGAGATAGCCGAGCGCGGCAAAGAGCGCGAACGCGAAGCCGAAGTACACCGCGATGCCGCCGATGCGCGGCTTGGGCGTGTCGTGCATCCGGCGCTCGCCGCTCTCGTCGAGCATGCCGACGGTTTGCGCCAACCGGCGAACGTAGGGCGTGGTGACCAGCGCCGTGCCCATCGAGAGCACCAGCACGGTGAGCATCATCCAAACGGTCACGTCAGCGCTCGTAACGGATCGGAGACGAGCTGCTCGACGGTGACGCCGGCTTCGCCGAGCAGCAGCGTTGCGACCGTATCCGGATACGCGTTCGTGAACACGATCCGAATGATGCCCGCGCTGATCAGCAGTTTCGAACAGCCGGCGCAGGGCTCGTGCGTGCAGTACGCCGTGCCGCCCGCCAAGCTGACGCCGTGCAGCGCGCCCTGGACGATCGCGTTCGCTTCAGCGTGCGTCGCACGCAGGCAATGCCCGTCGACCATCAGACAGCCGGCATCGGTGCAGTGGGGAACACCGCGCGGCGCGCCGTTGTAGCCGGTCGTGAGGATGCGCTTCTCACGGGTGATCACGGCTCCGACGCTGGCGCGCGGGCAGGTCGCTCGCGTTGCCACCGTCCGCGCGATCTCCATGAAGTACTCATCCCAGCCGGGCCGCGTCATGCCGCCGGGCGGTCGAAGTCCCGACCGTCGCTCGTCCTCGTGCACCGAGGGATGATTATTCGGCGCCGCCTGGTCGGCGCCCGTTCGGGTGGGGCGGAGCGACCGTTAGCGCTTGCGTGGGGCCGGGCGTGGGCGGCTCATGACCAGCGGTTCGGTTATCGTTTCGGTGACGCTGCCGGTGATCACGACGGTGCCGATCGTCCCGATATCGAAGGTGAACGTTCCGTTCCCCGTCGTCGGGGTCAGGTTGGTGATGGTGAACGCGGTGATCGATCCTTGCGCAGCGGTCGTCGCGTTCGGCTGCGGCGCGGCGAAGGCTGGATTTCCTTGCCCGAAGGCTTCGAATCCGGCTGTTCCGCCGACCGGCTCGGCGGTGAGCAGTCCGAAGCATCCGGTCGTCGCGTCGGCGGCAAAACTGTCGGCGAGGCTTAGGGAAGGTTCGCGCTGATCACCATGGTGCCGGTCCAACTGGGTGCCGGGCCTGGGGGGTTTCCGTTCGTAAGGTTTATGGCCGAATTGCCGAGCCACACCATCACCCAGCATGCGTAGGATCCGGGCGCGGTCGTCGCGGTATCCTTCACGGTCAGCGTCCCGGAGTAGGAGCCATTCGGGGCAGCGATGGTGGTCGAAGTTCCCGCCGCGACTTGCGCGCCGGTATGGTTGGGCCCGGCCCACATATTGCATTCGACCTGTACGCTTGAGCCCGCCGGAAGGTTACTCACGCTGACCGGCACTTGGAAGGTATACGCATAGTCGGCGAACGCCGCGGCCGACATCGCCGAGACGAGTAGTAAAGTCGTGAGTAGGCAGACACAAGTTCGCATTGCTTTCTTCTCCTGAGTTTAGCGTGGGACCACGGGAACCGAGATGTGCGGCGCGTTAAATGTCGGCCGATCGGGCGCGCGCGCCGAGAGCGCCGCGGTCGTGATCGTCCCGCCCGGTGCGATAGCCGACAACGCCGACGTGGTGATCGTCCCGCCCGGTGCGATAGCCGACAACGCCGACGTCGTGATCGTCCCGCCCGGTGCGATAGCCGACAACGCCGACGTCGTGATCGTCCCGCCCGGTGCGACAGCCGACAACGCCGACGTCGTGATCGTCCCGCCCGGTGCGGTTGCCGACAGCGTCGACGTCGTGATCGTCCCGCCCGGTGCGGTTGCCGACAGCGCCGACGTCGTGATCGTACCGCCCGGTCCTTGCGCCGACAGCGGAGCCGTCGTTATCGTTCGGGCTGCGCCCGGCGCGGCCGCCGACGGGCGTGGCAGGCTGACTTCATCCGGGGCCGCGGCCGCGGTTCGCATCACGCCAAGCCCGGCAAGCATTCCGGCAGCCGTTCCCAGGACGATCGCCCTGCGCAGGGCGGGTCTCATGCGTACTCCACGGGGCCGATCATAGCACGGTAGCGTTCCGGAGCTCGGCGGCGGCTAGCGGCCCGTGGTCGAGACCGGGACGCTGCTGGTGGAGCCGAACATTCGGTCACCGGCGTCGCCCAGGCCGGGGACGATGTAGCCGTGCTCGTTCAGCCGTTCGTCGACGGCCGCGGTGACGATGCGCACGTCGGGATGCTCGCGCGCGAGCGTGGCGATGCCTTCGGGCGCGGCGATGATGCAGACGAAGACCGGCGCGCGCGCGCCGCGTTCGGCGAGCATCGTGAGCGCGGCCGAACCGGAGTGACCCGTCGCGAGCATCGGGTCGAGCACGAACACGTCGCGCAAGCCGAGGTCGTCGGGAAGGTTGGCGTAGTACGGCACCGCATCGAGCGTGCCGGGGTCGCGATAGAACCCGAGATGCGCCACGACAGCGTCGTCGACGACGTCGAGAAAACCCGGCAAGAGGCCGAGGCCGGCGCGCAGGATCGGCGCCACGACCGGACGCGTCGCGATCCGCTGGACCTTCGCCAGGGCCACCGGCGTCTGCAGCTCCATCTCGGCTTTGGGTAGGTAGCGCGTCGCTTCATACGCCAGCAGCTGGCCGATCTGCTCGACCAGGCGCCGGAAAACGGGCGTCGGCGTCCCGGCGTCGCGCAGACGCGCCAGCCGGTCGGCGACGGCGGGATGGTCGACGATCAGCACTTCTCCCATCCCCGGGCGTTACCGCGCGGCGGCGGTGCGGCCCTCGCGCCGATGGTGCGTTAGGTTGCCGGCCGCGCTTTAGGCCAGGTTATGACGCGCTCTCTTCTTGCTGGAGTCGCCAATCCGGGTCGAGCAGCGCTACTTGATGCGGCCGACGTTGCCGCTGAGTTCGGTGAACCACACCGCGCCGTCGGGTCCGACCGTAAAGCCCTGGGTGTACGTCTGCGTCAACAGCGGGTACTCGGAGACCGCGCCGGCCGTCGTGATGCGGCCGATTTTCGCAACCGCCCATTCGCCGAACCAGATCGCGCCATCGGCGCCGGCGACGATCCCGTGCGGCTTTGCCGCTTGCGTCGGAATCGCGTATTCGGTGAACGTTCCCTTGACGGGATCGTAGCGGCCGATTCCGCCCGGATCGCACGCCAGCGTGAACCACAAGGCGTGATCCGATCCGGTGGTCAGGCCGAACGGGCACGAATAGGCTCCCGCCGGTATCGGCACGGTCGTGATCGTGCCGCTGCTCGGAACGATGCGTCCAAGATATCCCTGCTCGGTGCAGCCGGAGGTGAAGATCCCAAACCACATCGCGCCGTCCGGACCGAGCGTCATCCCAAAGGGGGCATTCGACGGACACGTCAACCCGGTGGGAAGCGGAAAGTAACTGATAGCGCCCGTCTGCTCGTTGATTGCGCCGACCGCGCCCGGCGAATTCGCCTGTCCGGTCGTCGAGCATTGGAGCGCAAACCACATGCGGCCATCGGGCCCGGCCGCGATATCCGCCGGACACGCATACGTGCCGGTGTTGGGATACTGCACGACCGCGTGCGTCACGGGATCGAAACGTGCAATCCCGCCGAGATTCTGACTGATCGTTCCGCAGCTGAACGTTCCCCACAGCCCACCGTCGCTGCCGGTCGCCAGTCCCGCTCCGCAGTTGACGAACGGCTGCGGCGACGCGAGCGCCGCCGGGTACAGAACCACCGCGTGGCTGTAGGGATCGATACGGCCTTCGGTCGCCGGATAACCGCACTGGTCGAGGAACCAGATTCCGCCATTCGCGGCCGCGATCCCGGAGGGACACGACGGGCCGAAGAGCGGGTTGTTCGCCGGCACGACCGCATACTCGGTGACGGTCACCGGACCCGCCGTCGGCGGGGCCGTCGCGGGAACCGTATGCGTGCCGCCGCCGCCGCCGCCGCCACAGCCGGCCACGGCGCTTAGCGCGAGGGCGAACAGGACCGGTCCGACGGCTCGCGCGGATCCGCGGACGCTGCGCAAATTACGGGACGCCGTGGTGCGCCGTCAGCTCCGCGACCCGCGCGCGCAACGCGGTCTTCTTCGCGCCGTCCGCGATGTCGTCGAGCGCCTCGCCGATGATCCGGCCGACTTCGCGCGCATCGGCTTCGTCGAAGCCGCGCGAGGTGATCGCCGGCGAACCGATGCGGATCCCGCTCGTGATCGCCGGCTTCTGCGGATCGAACGGGATCGCGTTCTTGTTGACGGTGACGTGGATGTCGTCGAGGTATTCCTCGACCGCTTTTCCGGTCAGCCCTTTCGGCGTCAGGTCGACCAGCAGCAGGTGCGTGTCGGTGCCGCCGGCGACCAGCCGCGCCCCGGCCCGCGTCAACTCCTCGCCCATCGCGCGCGCGTTGACGAGCACTTGGCGCTGATACACAGCGAACGCCGGCTCGAGCGCTTCGCCGAAGGCGACCGCTTTGGCGGCGATGATGTGCATGAACGGACCGCCCTGGATACCGGGGAACACGCTCTTGTCGACCGCTTGCGCGTACGCCGCAGTGGTCAGAATCAAACCGCCGCGCGGACCGCGCAGCGTCTTGTGCGTGGTCGACGTCACCAACTGAGCCAAGGGTACCGGCGAGGGATGCAGACCCACGGCGACCAGTCCCGCGATGTGCGCCATGTCGACCATCAGCAGCGCGCCGACCTCATCGGCGATCTCGCGGAAGGGGTCGTAGTCCATCGTGCGCGGGTATGCGCTCGCGCCGGCGACGATCAGCTTGGGCTTGTGTTCGCGCGCGAGCGCGCGCACCTGGTCGTAATCGATGCGTTCGGTGTCGCGGTGCACGCCGTAGGCGACCGCGTTGTACAGCTTGCCGCTGTAGCTGACTTTGGTGCCGTGGGTGAGGTGGCCGCCGTGTGCAAGCGACATCCCCAACAGCGTATCGCCCGGCTGCAGCACGGCCATCATCGCCGCCATGTTGGCCTGTGCTCCCGCGTGCGGCTGCACGTTGGCGTGCTCGGCGCCGAACAGCTTCTTCAGCCGTTCCAGGGCCAGCGTTTCGGCGACATCGACGAACTCGCAGCCGCCGTAGTAGCGCTTGCCGGGATACCCTTCCGCGTACTTGTTGGTCAGCACCGAAGCGGTCGCTTCGCGCACCGCTTGACTGGCGTAGTTCTCCGACGCGATCAGTTCGAGGTTGTCGCGCTGCCGGCGCTCTTCGTTCGCGATGGCGGCATAGAGCTCGGGATCTTGCGCGGCGAGGGTCTGAGCTTCGAGCACCTGCATCGGTCGGGGAGTTCGCCGAAGCGGCGCGGGGAGCCCGTCAGAGGCGGTCGTCGCCCTCCGCGCGGCGGCGTACGACCGACGCGGCCGAGAAATCGGGTTTGCCCGGCGGCGCCTTCTTCGGGCCGGTAAACCGCAGCACGTTCACGAGCACGAGCAGGCCGACGGTCGCGACCAGCGCGGCCCAAAACCAGGGGCTCGCGTAACGGGGGGTCGTGTGGTCGAGAACGTACTCGGCGAGCGCGATCACGACCGCCGCCAGCGGCACGATGTTCCCGAGCGTTTGGCGATCGATCATCGGAATCGGAACCAGACCATGGAGAGCGTGACTTTCCGGGGAAGTGATGGAGCGTGCGTATCGGTGTTTCGAGTTCGTCGTTTCGACGACCGCTCGCGGCGGGCGATCTCACCCAGCTGGAATGGGTCGAACGGGCGGCCACCCTGCTGGGCGTCGACGGAATCGTCGTCGACATCGCGGATTTCCCGCGCCTAGACCGCGAGTACGTCGCACAGCTCCGCAAGATTGCGGTCGACCTGGGCATCGTGCCGTTCGGGATCGATGCGCCGGGACTGCTCGACGACGGCGTCGGGCCCGACGACATGACCACCCTCAGCGTCGCGCGCGAGTTCGGCGCGCTGGTCGTGCGGATGGTGCTGCCGCCGCCGGGTGACGTGCCGCCGGCCGGTTTCGCCGCCGCGGTCGCCCGCACCAAAGTCGCCTGCCGCCTTGCCAAGACCGCCAACGTCACCCTGATCGTCCCGGCTCAGGAAGGCACACTGGGCGCCGACGAGAGCGCGGTCCAGCATCTGATCAAGGACGTCGACTCGGCCTGGATCCGCGCCTGTCCGCACGTGCTCGCCGAAAGCTCCGTCTATTCGGCGAAGGAACGCTTCCCTGCCCGGTGTGCCAGCTTGAGCGACGACCCGGCGCGCGCCGTCGCCGCGACCGGGAACGGCTGGCTGATCCTCGATGCGGTCGCGCCCGAAGCGCCGTGGGAGGCGTTCGCAAGCGCGATCGGCGCGCTGCGCGCGGCGGAGATGGAAGAGAGGCGACGCGACCGCAACGGTCGTCTGGAACCTGGTTGAGAACCTGCTTTTCTCGCAGGTGGGTGCGGCCCGGGCGCCCAGTGTCCAGCCCGAAGGTCGGACATCCGGTCGTATCCGGAGCGTATGCTCCCGTGGTTTCGACGTTGGTCCACCACCGTGGTACCTGCGCGAACCATCGCAGTGCGTGTCGCTCCGGTATCGTATACCCCCCGTCAAGGCCTTGACAGGCGCCCGCTGCTCGAAGGCGGCCTGCGTTCGTCGCGGAACGCCGGGAGGTGGCCTCGATCCGGCTGGACGTCGAACCGCTCGCGCTGCCGCTCAAGCACGCGTTCACGATCGCGCGTTCGTCGGAAACCGTCGCACAGACCGTGTTGGTGCGGCTGCACTGGAACGGCATTGAAGCGCTGGGCGAGAGCGCACCCTCGGAGCGCTACAGCGAGAACGTCGCGAGCGTCGCGGCGGGGCTCGCGGCGCTCGACCTCGGCGACGATCCCTACGCGCTCGATCGCCTGCTGAGCGGTCTGCCGCCGGCCGAATCGTGCGGGCTCGACATCGCCCTGCACGACTGCATCGGCAAGGACCTCGACCGGCCGCTCTGGCGTCTGTTCGGGCTCGATCCGTCGCGCACGCCGGTGACGTCGTTCACGATCGGAATCGCGCCGCTCGACGAGACGCTGGTGAAAGTGCGCGAAGTCGGTTCCCATCCGGTGATCAAAGTGAAGCTCGGGAAGGGCGCCGAGCTCGAAACGATCGACGCGATTCGCTCGATCTACACCGGCACGATCCGCGTCGACGCCAACGAAGGCTGGACCGCCGAAGAAACGGTCGCGCTGCTGCACGACATGGCGCACTACGACATCGAGTTCTGCGAACAGCCGATTCCGGCTGGCCATCCCGAACAGCTGCGCTGGATCCGCACCCAGTCGCCAATCCCGATCGTCGCCGACGAAGATGCCAAAGATGCGCGCGACCTGCCGGCACTACTGGGCTGCGTCGACGGGATCAACGTGAAGCTGGTCAAATGCGGCGGCATCCGCGGCGCGCTGGCGATGATCCATACCGCCCGCGCGATGGGGCTGAAGATCATGCTGGGGTGTATGCTCGAGAGTCAGGTGCTCACCAGCGCCGCGGCGCACCTCAGCCCGCTGGTCGATTGGGCGGATCTGGACGGACCGTTCCTCACCGCCGGCGATCCGTTCACCGGTATCTCCTACGAAGGCGGCAAGATCGTGCTGCCGGACGGTCCGGGTCTCGGCGTGCGCGCGCGCGAGGAGTCACTGCGCTGACGCGACGCTATCTCATTCTCGCACCCGGTGCGCTGACGTCGCGCGCTGCGAAGATGGCGCACGGCGTGATCCGCTACTCGGCCGACGGCATTGCGGCCGTGATCGATCCCGACTTCGCGGGCCGGCGCCTGAGCGACGTGCTGCCGTATTTGGGCCGCGATGCCCCGATCGTCGCCACCGTCGCCGAAGGCCTGCAATTCGAACCGACGGCGCTCCTGATCGGGATCGCGCCGGCCGGCGGCAAACTGCCCGAGGACTTTCGGGACGCCATTCGGAGCGCGCTGGCGGCCGGACTCGAGATCGTCAGCGGCCTGCACGCGATGCTCGGCGAGGACGCAGAGTTCGCCGGGCTCGCACGGACGCACGACGCGCACATTTGGGATCTGCGTCTGCCGCCCGCCGCGCCGCTCTTCTCGGGCGCCGCCTGGGACGTGCGGGCGCGGATCGTGCTGACCGTCGGCAGCGATGCGGCGGTCGGCAAGATGACGGCCGCGCTCGAGTTGACCCGCGCAGCGTGCGCGCGCGGCGTCGACGCGGCTTTCGTCCCCACCGGACAAATCGGCATCGCGATCGCCGGCTGGGGGACGGCGATCGACCGCGTCGTCGCCGATTTCGCTCCGGGCGCCGCCGAGCAACTCGTCCTCGAAGGCGAACGTCGCGCCCACGAGCTGCTCTTTCTCGAAGGACAAGGCGGCATCAATAACCCCGCCTTCGCGCCGGTGACGCTGGCGCTGCTCTACGGCGGCGCGCCCGATGCGCTGGTGCTCGTCCATAACGTGTCGCGCACCGCGATCGAAGACTACAACGTGCCGATCCTTTCGTATCGCGTGCTGATTCGCACCTACGAAGGGTTGTGCGCGACGGTGAAGCCCGCTCCGGTCGTCGGCATCGCCCTCAACACGCGCGACTGCACGGCCGAGGAGGCGCACGATGAGATCGAGCGCGCGCGCGCCGAGACGGGGCTGCCCTGCGACGACGTCGTGCGCAACGGCCCGCGCGAGTTCTACGATGCCATCGCGCCGGCCCTGATCAAGGGCGAGGCGCTTCAGGCGTGAGCAATGCGCTGCGCCGGTTGACGTGCGCGGCCGCCTGCGCGCTGCTGGCAGCGGCATGTTCCGCGCCGCCGCCGCTGCACGGGGAAGGCGGCCGAAATCCGTGGACGCGCGCCGGAACGGTTCGCTACGGTTCCGGCTACGAGCCTGATTCGCTCAATCCGCTCTTGGCCAACACCCAGGCCGCCAACGACATCGCCTACGTCGTGTTCGAGCCCATCTTCCGCTACGACGCGAACGGGAACTTCGTACCCGCCGCGGTGACCGAAGTCCCGACCGCGCGCAACGGCGGGATCAGTCCGGATGGGAAGCGGATCGTGCTGCATTTTCGCAAGGGGATGCACTGGTCGGACGGCGCGGCCTACGACGCGCGCGACCTCGTGTTCACCTGGCACGCGGTGATGAACCCGCGCAACAACACCCGGCTGCAGAGCGGCTGGGACGCGATCGTGTCGATGCAGCTGCGCGATGTCGACACGGTGGTGATTCGGCTCAAAGCCGTCAACGTCGGCATTCTCGGTTCGTTCGCGGTCGGCGGCGCGGGCTATCCGCCGTTGCCGGCACACCTGCTGGCGTCGCTGCCGGATCTCAATACCGCCGCCTTCAACAGCCGCCCGATCTCCAGCGGACCCTTCGTGCTGACGGCGTGGAATCACGGCAGCTCGCTCGAGTTCGCGCCGAACCCGTACTACTGGCGCGGGAAGCCCGGCTTGCAGCGCCTGAGCTACGTCATCGTCCCGAACACCGACACGCTGCTCTCGCAGCTGCGGACGCACGAAGTCGACGTCTACGAGTCGGTCGGCGAGAACCAGATTCCGCAGCTCGCCTCGATCGCCGGGATCACCGTGACGAAGACGCTGACCGCCAACTGGCGCCGGCTGGCGTTCAACCTCGCGAAGCCGCAGTTCGCCGACCGCCGCGTGCGGCAGGCGATCGCCGAGGCGGTCGACTGGGACCGTATGAATCAGACGACCTTTCACGGGTACAATCTGCGGGCCGTGAGCGACATCGTGCCGACCTCCTGGGCCGCGCCACACATCGCCGCCTACCCGTACGATCCGGCGGATGCCGCACGGCTGCTCGACGCCGCCGGCTGGCGCGCCGGTCCGGGCGGAATGCGGACCAAAGCGGGCCTGCCGCTGACGTTCTCGGTGTCGACCACCAACGCGAAACCCTCGAATGTGCAGGCCGAAGTCCAAATGCAGCAAGACTTGCGCACAGCCGGCATCGGGGTGACGATCAAGAACTATCCGGGCAGCCTGCTGTTCGCGCGCGACGGGCCGATCTACCGGGGAACCTACGACACGGAGTTCACGATCGAGACGAACGGCCCCGATCCCGACAACGAGGGGATGTGGAGCGGCGCGTTCATCCCGCCGCACGGTACGAACACGTCCTGGTTCGACGATCCGATCGTGAACCGCACCAGCCACGCGGCGACGCTGACCTTCGATCGAGCACAACGCCGGATGCTCTACGCGCAGGAAGAAGCGCGCATCCACGCGCTGGTCCCGGCCGTCTTCTTCTACTGGCAGAACTCGTATGCGGGCGTCAACAGCGACCTGCACGGCTGGAAACCGGCCACCTACATCTCGAGCTTTTGGAACTGCTGGCAGTGGTCGACCTGAGCGCATCGAGCTGCCCATGCTGAGGGTCGTCGAAGCGCCCGGCCAGCACGTGTTGATCCGCGTTCCGCCCGCGACGCGCGCGGTGGTGACGTGGAACGCCGACGCGCCGGCCGGCGGCATCGCGCTTATCGCGCACCGCACCGACGGCAGCGTGTCGAACCCGCTGCTCTACGCGCGCTGGTCGCCGGACGAGCGCCGCTCGCTCGACGGCGCCGACGCCAAGACGCGCATCGCGATCGACGTGCTGCGCAGCGACGTTCCGCTCTCGGGAATCGGCGTATCGGCGACCGTCGCGCTCGACGTGGTCGCGGTCGCGATACCGCCGCCGCCCGACGCCCGCGCACCGGTCCGGCGGCGCGTCGCGCCGCTCGACGTGCCGCGGCTCTCGCAATACGTGCGCCGGCATCCCGGCGAACGGGGCTGGTGCTCGGCCGCCGCGCTGGCGATGCTGCTGCGCTTTCACGGGCGCGACGCCGATGTCGCGTCGGTGGCGCGCGAGGTGTTCGACTCCGCGTACGACGGCACCGGAAACTGGTCGTTCAACGCCGCGTATGCGGGCGCACTCGGGCTGCGCGGCATGGTCGCGTACTTGCGCGGCATCGATCACGTCGCCGCGTTCGTCGAGGCGGGTTTCCCGGTCGCGATCTCGATCAGCTGGCGGCCCGGCCAATTGCCGGGCGCGCCGCTGGATGCCAGCGAAGGACACTTGATCGTCGTGCGCGGCATCGAACCGGCCCACGTGCTGGTCAACGATCCGGCGCATCGGGCGGTCGCCGTACGCTATCCGCGCGCGGCGCTCGACGTCGTGTTCCGGGAGCACGGCGGCGTCGCGTACCTGGTGGCGCCGCGGCCGCGCACGGCCGAACTCGTCGCGCTCGCCAACGGCGTCGAAGCCGTGCCGCGGTGATCGAGCAGCCCGCGCAGCGCGTCGTTGCGCTCGAGGCGGTGCGCGATGCGCCGCTGCACGTCGTGCTGGTCGAACCGCAGATTCCCCCCAACACCGGGAACGTCGCGCGCCTGTGCGCGGCGACCGGCTGCGCGCTGCATCTGGTCGAACCGCTCGGCTTTCGCATCGACGACCGCAAGCTCAAGCGCGCCGGCCTCGATTATTGGAGCGCGCTGGGCGTCGTCATTCACCCCTCGCTCGACGACTTCCGGGCGGTCTTCGCACCCGGCCGCCTGTGGCTGAATTCGACGCGCGCGACGCGACGCTACGCGGATGCGCCGTTCGCCCACGGCGACGTGCTCGTGTTCGGCAAAGAGACCGGCGGGCTGCCGCAAGCGCTGCTCGATGCGCATCCCGAGCGCGCGCTGCGCATCCCGATGCGCGGCGGTGCGGTGCGCTCGCTCAACCTCTCGACTGCGGTCGGCATCGTCGTCTACGCCGCCCTCGCGCGCATCGGGTTTCCGAACCTCATCTGAGTTTCCCGTTCAGCCGGTCGGCGAAATCGAGGGCGCGGCGGCCGCGACGATACGGCGGCGTTCCGGCGGCAGCGTCAACGCGACCAATGCGGCCAGCAACGAGAGTCCGGCGGTGGCGAGTATCGTCGCGGCGACGCCGTGGGCATCGGCGATCATGCCGAGGACCGGCGCGAACCCGCCGCCGAGCGAGACCGCGATGCCGACCGTCACTCCGGACGCGAGCCCGAGCCGGTTGGGAAGAAATTCCTGACCGAGCACGATGAACGCCGCCTGCGACGCGACGAAGACGAACCCCGTCACCATCAGCAGCGGGATCGCGAGCAGCAGGTTCCCGCCGTGCGTCGTCGCGACCAGGATGACGGTCATCACTGCCGCCGCCAAGGTCGACACGATCAGCACCGCGCGGCGGCCGAACCGGTCGGCAACCGGACCCCCCGAGAGCGTGCCGCCGACGCCGCACAAGAGGAACAGCGTGAGCAGTGAGTCGCCGACCGCCGGCGACGCGTGCAGCACTTCGACGACGTAGAGCGGCACGAACGCGACGAAACCGAAGTACGCCATCGAGCGCGCGATGACGAAGGCGGTG